>UOFW01000227.1_pt1 | contig 28804 bp, 21 predicted proteins | sample 1989241 | NCBI WGS metagenome assembly UOFW01 (sample SAMEA4712195, study PRJEB27164) | hydrothermal vent metagenome | biome: marine basaltic hydrothermal vent biome; feature: marine hydrothermal vent; material: mineral | place: Pacific Ocean | collected 2011-06-14/2011-07-23 | depth 1719 m | reverse complement strand
AACAGAAATAAGTCAAATTTTATCAGCAGGAATGCCAAACCAGCGTAACTTCTCAAATTCTGTGGGCAGCGGCGGGCAAGTCTGGACCAGATCAATCTCTGCTGCCATCAAAAGCTTCTCTGCCTGATCAAGATAGACATCCAAAGGCTGCCTTTGACCATGGTCGTCTTTTTCTGGTGCCATGAATTTTCCCTGATCATATGAAATCTGGTTTAAATTTTTGCAGGAAACCATTCGTCCCTCGTCATAGGCCCAAATGCCGCGCATAGGATCATATTTATATTTACCCAGCAGTTTCCAGCCGTGCGCCGCGATTAATTCCACCGCCCGAAGCACATAATCAAAGGTCTCTTCGCCGATGAAATAATTAAAGTTAAGCCGTACCCAGCCTGGTTTCAGAACCGAATAACCGTTATCCACTGCGCGAGCAATAGCGCGGCTGTGATCCATATCAATATTCAGCAATTCATGACCGTATGGCCCCGCGCAGGAACAACCGCCGCGAACCTGCACGCCAAACAGGTCACTTATCACAGCATCAATAAACCCAAAATGCAGCGGCTTGCCCTGCCATAAAATTAGAAAAGACAGGATGGATGTTCTGGGGGCGTCTAAATCACCCAGAATTTGTATCGCGGGATTCTTTGACCAACGATGGATGGCTTGTCTGATCATATCATCCTCGCGCCGCTCGATAGAATCAGCCCCAACCGCATCCTTTAACTGAAAAACCAAGCCGGCCCGGATAGATTCCACAATGGCAGGTGTGCCGCCCTCTTCCCTTGTTTCCGCATCGGAGTGATATTTATGACCTTCGGGTGACACATAAGACACCGTGCCGCCCCCCGGCAAAGACGGCACTCTATTTGTGAGTAGCTTGCGCTTGATCACCAAAACGCCGGGCGTTCCCGGGCCGCCAATAAATTTATGAGGGGAGATATAAAGTGCATCTATGGATGTATCGCCCTCATCATCCTGAATTCCGGTCACATCAATAGCAACATAGGGGCCCGCCGCCGCATAATCCCAGAAAGCCAGAACATTATTCTTATGGAGCAGGCGCGTAATGGACTTCACATCAGTAAGCATGCCTGTCACATTCGACGCTGCAGAAAAGCTGGCGATTTTTAAAGGTCGATCCGCATATTCAACCAACTTTTCCCGCAAAATATCCTGATTAATTGCGCCATTCTCATTGAGTGGAATAGAGACCATATCCGCAATACTCTCCCGCCAGGCCAGCTCGTTGGAATGATGTTCATAAGGCCCGACGAATATAACAGGACGGTCAGAGGTTAGAATTTGCGCCGAAAAATCATGGATATCATCAAGATTTGCCGGAATACGAATATTAAGAATATCCACCAGTTTTTGAATGGCTGATGTGGCCCCAGAGCCGCAAAATATCACGGCATCATCCGTGTTGGCATTCAAGGATTTCGCGATCAAATTTCGGGACTGCTCCCGAAAAGCCGTGGTTTGGCGGCCGGTGGCCGAAGCCTCCGAATGGGTATTGGCATAAAAAGGCAGAACATTATCCGTGATATAATCTTCGATGAAGGTCAAGGATCGACCTGACGCGGTATAATCGGAATATATCAGTGGTTTTAGCCCAAAAGGCGTTTGAAAAAGATCACCCTCACCAATGACGGATCGCCGGATTTCTTCAATCAGTTTTTGATTATGGCCTTGTTCGTAATTCGCTTCTGACACCCTGATTTCCTTTTATATATAGAAGGCGTCTGCAGCGGTTACGGAAAAATCAAGAATGATCCCCCAGATATATCTCTGTGGAATTTTTGATCTCTTCCATAGCGAAATTGGAGGTGACATCGGTCAGGCTTGTGGCCTCAATAAACCGTTTATAAAAATCATCATATGCGGCAATATCGCCTACAATCACCCGCAGCAAATAATCATATTCACCGGACATCCGGTAGAAACCAGCCACCTCCGGAAAATCAGATACCACCTTTGAAAAATTTTCCAGCCATATCTTGTTATGCTGACTGGTTTTAACCTGTACAAATACCGATACCTTACGATCCAAAAGCGCACCGTCCAACAGGGCAACTCTACCCTTGATCACGCCGCTTTTTTCCAATTTCTGAATACGCCGCCAGCAAGGGGTTTTTGTCAAACCCACACGCCGAGCCAATTCATCAATTGGTATACTAATATCCTTCTGGAGCAAGTCAAGTAGTGCTAAATCTATCTTATTAAAGTTCATTTTGTTCTATTTTATTTACAATTAAAGGAATGATATTTCTAAATGTTATATTACGCACGGGGTGAAGGCAACCCCATTTCACCCCTATGCTTATTTGAGGATAAGATTCCCCCGGAATTACACAAAAAAAAGTATAAACGACAGGATTTAAGGTTTATATTGCCCCCTGAATACCAATAGAAATGCCCAATCTGAGATTACTTTCATCGAATCACCGTTTTTTAAACATAAAATGCCAAACAGGCATTTATTTTTTCTCAGGCTTATGTATCATGCGTCTTTGAATCAATTGACAGTGACCATTGCATGAGGTAACTGTCATTATATTGCGCCGCAACAAGACTTAGGTCCTATAAAATCACCATATTTCTTATAGTAAAAGAAATATCATTGCTAACCGATGGGAGAACGACCCCAATGAAAATTCTGGTCCCGGTTAAACGGGTAATTGATTATAATGTAAAAGTCCGCGTAAAAGCAGACAATACAGGTGTGGAGCTTGCCAATGTCAAGATGTCCATGAATCCTTTTGATGAAATCGCCGTTGAAGAGGCTTTAAGAATAAAAGAGGCTGGCAACGCGCAAGAGGTTATCGTGGTTTCCGTTGGCCCCGCGCAGGCGCAGGAAACGCTTCGTACGGCATTGGCTATGGGCGCGGATCGGGCTATTCTGGTTAAAACTGACGATCTTGTTGAACCGCTTGCCGTTGCAAAAATTCTTAAGGCCATCGTTGCTGAGGAAACGCCGGAGCTGGTGATCCTCGGCAAACAAGCCATTGATGATGATTGCAATCAAACGGGGCAAATGCTGGCGGCTCTTCTTGAGTGGCCGCAGGGGACCTTTGCCTCGGAAGTAAAACTTGGCGAGGGAACGGTCAATGTCACCCGCGAAGTCGACGGCGGCCTTGAGACGGTCAAGTTGACCCTGCCGGCGGTTGTGACCGCTGATTTACGTCTTAACGAGCCCCGTTATGCTTCCTTGCCCAATATCATGAAAGCCAAGCGCAAGCCGCTTGATACCAAAGAGCCTTCTGATTATGGCATTGACACCGCCCGCCGCCTGACCACATTAAAAGTGGAAGAGCCCTCAAAACGCGCCTCCGGTATCATTGTTGAAAGCATAGCCGAACTGGTCACCAAATTGCGTGACGAAGCAGGAGTAATCTGATCATGACATCATTGGTAATAGCCGATCACGATAATAGCAGCCTTAAAGACAGCACCTTAAATGCTGTCACCGCCGCCGCAAAACTGGGCGATGTGGATATTCTTATCGCAGGATCAGATTGTTCTGCCGCCGCCGATGCCGCCGCAAAAATTGCCGGCGTCTCAAAAGTTCTGGTCGCAGATAGCGCCGATTATGCGCACCCGCTTGCCGAAGTCATCGCGCCTCTGGTTGTCAAACTTTCAGAAGGTTATGATGCCATTCTGGTTGCGGCGACAACAACGGGCAAAAACTTTATGCCCCGCGTCGCGGCCCTGCTGGATATGGCGCAGATTTCAGATATTATCAGCGTCGAAAGCGCGGACACCTTCAAACGCCCAATCTATGCGGGCAACGCCATTGCCACCGTACAATCAAGCGATGCCAAAAAGCTGATCACCGTGCGAACAACGGCCTTTCCAGCGGCCCCTGCAGAGGGCGGTTCTGCCGCCATCGAAAATGTGGCAGCGGAGCCTAATCCGGGACTTGCAAGCTTTGTAAGTGCCGAACTGTCCAAATCTGAACGCCCTGAACTTACCAGTGCAAAAGTCATTATTTCCGGCGGACGCGGAATGGGCAGCGGCGAAAATTTTGCCCTTATTGAGGCTGTTGCTGATAAGCTTGGCGCGGCGATTGGCGCGTCCCGGGCGGCTGTTGATGCGGGTTTTGTCCCCAATGACTATCAGGTCGGTCAAACCGGAAAAATCGTCGCACCTGACCTCTATATCGCTGTTGGTATTTCGGGTGCCATCCAACATCTGGCGGGCATGAAAGACAGCAAGGTCATCGTCGCCATAAATAAGGATGAAGAAGCCCCTATTTTTCAGGTCGCCGATTATGGTTTGGTTGCCGATCTATTTCAGGCTTTGCCTGAGCTCGAAAAAGAGTTATCCTAACGTCTTAAAATAGTGGGGGGCTGATTCCAATAGTGAATTGGCCCTCAACACCAGTATAAGTTCAGTTTAAGTATAGAAAGATACCCATAATGGTACAACATGTCGGGATTATTGGCGCAGGACAGATGGGCAACGGCATCGCCCATGTTTTCGCGGTTTCAGGATATGACGTCCTTCTGAGCGATATAAGTGAAGAGGCCTTGAAAAAAGCCCTGACGAAGGTCGAAATCAACCTTCAACGCCAAACCGCCAAAGACTTGATTACCGATGAAGAAGCCATAGCGGCCCTCGCCCGGGTTAAAACGACGACGGGGCTTGAAGGTTTTTCCGAGATGGATCTTGTCATTGAAGCCGCAACGGAAAATGAACAAGTTAAAATTGCCATTTTTCAGGAACTATGCCCAATATTGAAACCCGAAGCCATTCTGGCAACCAATACGTCTTCCATATCCATAACGCGCTTAGCCTCAACCACAGACAGGCCCGAAAAATTCATTGGTCTGCATTTTATGAATCCTGTTCCGGTCATGAAACTTGTTGAATTGATCAGGGGGATCGCCACCAGCGAAGAAACTTATCATATTGCGGAAACCTTCATCGAGAAACTCGGTAAAACCTCTGCCAGTTCAGAAGATTTTCCGGCCTTTATCGTCAATCGCCTTCTCCTGCCGATGATCAACGAAGCCATTTATACCCTATATGAAGGCGTCGGCTCTGTCGAATCCATCGACAAGGCCATGCGGCTTGGGGCCAATCATCCCATGGGGCCGTTGCAACTTGCCGATTTCATCGGACTTGATACCTGTCTGTCGATCATGCAAGTATTATATGAAGGGCTGGCGGATACAAAATACCGCCCCTGCCCGCTTCTGGTTAAATATGTCGAAGCCGGATGGATCGGACAAAAAGCGGGCCGCGGATTTTATGACTATCGCGGTGACATACCCGTGCCAACCCGATAATCCGTTTTAGCGTGCGGGGCAAAAATAGAAACTTCGGATTGTGCCATGCTGACAAAAGACGAAAAGACATATCTCACACAAGTGACAGAACACTGGTTTGATCATTTAAAGCCAGAAAATTGGTTCGTCCAGTCCGATCAGATTGATCAGGACATCACCGATGCCTTCTCCCCTATCTATGACCATTTCAGGAACATAGACCTGATTGAAGCGGACTTAAGCGGCGATGAGATATTGGCGGCCATCATTCTGTTTGACCAAATGCCCCGCAATATGTTCAGGGGGGACGCAAAAGCCTTTGAAACGGATGCTTTAGCCTTGTCCCTGTGTTTCAAAGCCTTGGCAAACAAGTTTGACCTCGACATGACAGACATTCAAAAATCATTCGCTTATATGCCCCTTGAACATAGCGAGAATATGAATGATCAGGAATTATCCGTCAGCCTGTTCAAGCAGCGCACAAAACTTGATGAACAAATTGACTATGCGGTTCGCCATCTTGCCATCATCAGTAAATTTGGCCGTTTCCCCCATCGGAACAAAGCCCTCGGGCGAGTATCAACAGCTCAAGAAGAAAAATTTCTTTCCTCTGGCGGCGATAATTTCGGGGCCAAGGAAGGGACTTAGATTTCATGAATAACTTTACCAAATTAATGATGTTGCTTTCCACGCTGGTGCTGTTAATCGGCGGTGGATTTTCATTTTATCTTACCTATCAGGGCAACCAGCCCGTCACAGTGATAAATATGGGTGAAGCGGGCGTGGCCATTGAAGGTTTTGATACCGTGTCCTATCATACCATCAGCACCGCACAAAAAGGCGTTCATAATTTTCAGGTCACATGGCGCGGCGCCATCTGGTATTTCAGCAGCCTTGAAAACCGCCAGATCTTCTCTGAAACGCCGGAAGAATATGCCCCGCAATACGGGGGCTATGATGCTTTGGGGATGGCCATGAACGGCACCATACAGGCGGCAACGCCGGAGCTTTGGGCCATCGTGGATGGCAGGCTATTTCTGTTCCATTCCGGCAGAACCCGTAATTTATGGCAAGAAAACGAGCCGGAAAATCAAGAAAAGGCCGATATCCAGTGGGCTAAAATAAAACAGCAAATTCACTATAAAAAAGAAATGAAGTAGAACAGGGCGTGGATATCAGCCGAAAAAATCATGGGGGTGGGGCCCGGCGATATAAACGCCTATTTTTCGGTGTTTTATACATAAAACCTTCTCGACTGATTTTATGTATAAAACATTCATCGTTACCAAAAACTTTGAGTTCTACAGGCTAAAAGCCAATTTTTTGATAAAATTTAATTGCCCTGATGTTTGTTGTTAAAGGGTCGATAATGACAGCTTTAATTTTTTCATCTGTGAAGCATTTTTCTAATGCCAAATGCATCATCTGGGTGCCAAAGCCTTTACCTAAGTTCTTTGCTTCACCTATCCAAATGTCAATTGCCCTTAAATTTGATTCCACATTGCCCCAATAATGGGTTTCTTCATTTTCAGGGTCAATTATTTGTATCACCCCTAATGCAACGCCTTTAATTTCTGCGATTAATATCTCTTGCCAGAAGGTTTGTCGGGAAATCTCAAATTCCCAATCAAAATGATCATCATCGCCGCCTGAATTAATAACATGAGGCTGCCTATCCCAATATTCTATCAGGGGTATATCATCTTTAGTCGCAAGGCGTAATTTCATTGTCAATAGCCCCTAGAGAACCACAATGGTTAATTGCATATATTGGAGCCGGTTTCTTTTTTTGCCAGATACATCTTGCCATCTGCAATATTAATCAGTTCCATGCTGTCCACATGCTTAAGCGGGGAGGCTTCGGAGATGCCGATGCTAAGGGTATATTCGGGATATACTTCATTGAAGGCTTCGATTAATCTCTGGCATATTATTTCGGCATCTTCATTGGCGCAGTCCGGTAATATCAGGCAGAATTCATCACCGCCATAACGGCACGGAACATCAACTTCTCTGACAATTTTCTTCATGATTTTACCAATATATTTCAAGACATCGTCGCCTTCAATATGACCAAGTTTATCATTTATTGCCTTGAAATTATCGATGTCGAAATAGACAAAAGACAACACCGTCTGGCGCCTATGGGATACACTGAGCTCTCTTCTGAGTATTTCATGCATGGCTCTTTGGTTATAGATACCTGTCAAGGAATCCGTTTTTGCCTGCTCTTCCAATTGTTTTGTTCTTTCGGCAACTTTTTCCTCAAGACCCTCGGCATAGGCTTCGGTTTTTCTTTTCGCACTTTCGACTTCCCTCACCAAACTGTCGATATAGGCATCGAACACCAGCGTTGTATCGAAATAAATCAACTTATCAAGCGCGTCCAGCGTCATTTCCAATATACTATTGGCTTTGATGTTGCGCTTTAGAACAGTATTGACAATATTTTTCAATGTTCTAATCGCCGAAAGATATAACCTTGGATCCACACCGATCCGTTTATGGATCATGCCAATACGCAAACGGTTATTCACATATTCCCGGTCATAATAGCCCGAGAAAAGATCGATGACATACCTTCGCTGTGCGTTACGCAAACGCAGCAACGTATCCGCATCCCCAATCACCAGAGATATTTCTTCAATTTCTATTTGTTTTTCGTAGAATTCTTCAACGATAATGTCAATATTATCGTCAATGATCTTCTGATGACTGGATAATATCTGGAGTTCTTCTTTGGATAGCGCCAGCACATCCATACGGTTTATAATATCAACATCACTGATTTTCATTTGTTCCAGAAGAGTTTGATCCGTACGCATCATGGCAAATAACTTTCTTTACAGCTTTCAAAAAAATATACTTGAATATGAGGCAAAAAAATTAACGTGTCACGAAGACTTTTTGGAATTTGCGATGACATTCTTAATCACCTCCCCCAATTTAAAATTATTGGTTTTGGATTTAATCAATACGGCGCTGACCTTCTTGACATATTCCTCTGTCACATCATAGGCAGAAAATATAACCACTCTTAGCGGCGGCGAGATTTTGTCTAACATTTCCAGCAATTCCAGCCCTGAGCCATCTGGAAGGCCAATATCCAGCAACAAAAGATCGAATTTCTCAGAATCCAGAGCCTCTCTTGCGGCGGCAAGGGTCGATGCCCAGATCAATGTGCAATGCGCACTGAGCATCGTGCTGACGACTTTATGGACATCTTCGTCATCTTCCACATGCAATACCCTCGGCAAATCAAGAGAGCCCGAAGCCTGATTGATAGCAGCAATCAGGCGTTTTTGATCAATGGGTTTTTGCAGCCAGTCAATAACATCAATAGCCTCGCCGTTTAATGACTGCCTGGTTTCATCGGCCATAACCGAAACAACAACTACGGGAATATCACGGGTAAGGCTATCTTGTTTTAGATCCGTCATAAAGCTCATGCCGCCTTCGCCGGGCAGAACAAGGTCAAGCGTTATGACCTCATATTGTCCGGGATTGGCGGTCAATTTTACCTTGGCCTCCTCAACGCTATAGGCAATATCACTATCATAGCCGCTTTCGGCCAGCATCCTTCTGATTAAGGCAGCAATATCATGATCATCCTCAACGATCAGGACGGACGGTTCCGACGTATTGTCTGACAGCTGTTGCGGCATATTACCTTTTTCATCGCCTGTTCTCTTGCCCGCCAACCCAGGTAATTCGACATAAAAAGTTGTCCCGATTCCTTCACTACTGACAAAATTAATACGGCCTCCATGCTTTTCAACAATAACCTTCGAAATACTCAACCCCAGTCCAGTGCCCCCTTTCTGCCGCGTATCCGATGAATCCGATTGGGTAAATTTATCATATAATTTAGGCTGGAATTCTTCTGGTATGCCCGGCCCCTTATCCGTCACCGAAATACGTAATATATTCGTATGATGATGGGCCAGCGAAATTTCCACAGTGCCATTTACGGGCGAAAATTTGGCTGCATTAGAAAATAAATTTGCCATAACTTGCATAAGGCGGTCTTTGTCGGCGTAAACCCATGCATTTTCCAAAGTTTGGGCAATGACAAATTTTACCCCGTGTTGCGCGCCGTAACCTTCATTTTCCGCCACTGCCTGCTCGAGAAAAGGCTTCAGGTCAAGACTGCAAAATTTAAAGGCCATTTCACCTGATTCAATTTTCTGAATATCGAGAATATCATTTATCAACAGCAACAATCGTTCCGTATTATTGCTGGCAATTCTGAGCATTTCGTTGGCCTGTTCCGGTAATTTCCCCACGGCGCCGCCGGTAATTAATCCCAATGATCCGCGAATGGAGGTCAAGGGCGTACGCAGTTCATGACTGACAGTAGAGATGAACTCGTTTTTCATCTTATCCATCTCTTTACGCTCTGTAATATCACGAACAAGCCCGGTGTATAATTTTTGACCATCCACCAAAATTTCACTAACGGCCAAATCAATGGGAAATCTTCTGCCGTTTTTATGCAGGCCTTCAACCTCTCGGCCTATGCCGATAATTTTTTTCTGGTGCGTCGTGGAATAATTTTTCAGATAACCATCATGTTCCGAATGATATGGCTCGGGCATCAACATCTTCAGGTTTTTACCAACCACTTCATCTGCGCGATAACCAAAAAGTTCAATAGCCGCAGGATTAATCATGGTAATAATGCCTTTTTCATCAATTGTAATCAGGCCATCCACCATATGCTCAACAATAGTTCGCTGGCGTAATTCACTGGTTTCCAGATCCCGTGTACGTTCCGCCACTTTTGTTTCCAAATTACGGTTCATCTCTTCAAGGCTTTTTTGCGCATCTTCAACTTGACCGATCAGCGTCTGATAACTTCGTGCCAGAACACCAATCTCGTCACCTTGATCCACCGGCATAAGCTCTGTGCTTTTACGGTTGTGGATATAATCATTCATGATTTGTGTCATGAGCTTTATGGGTTTAGACAGGCGATAGGCAAGAAGAGCAGCCAGAAAGGTTGCCAATGCCGCAAGAACTAATGCCCAAAATAGCACGTCATTCAAAACATTTTTCTGCTTGGCAAGAATTTCATCATAAAGTTTCGTTATCCCCACGGCAATGAAACGTTCCGGGCGAGAGGGATCGAAAGGCACTCTCAGAAAACTCATTAGGTGAGAGCCCCCCGTGTCCTTGGGCAGTAATACGAGGCGCGAAGATTGGGTTTCGGGTAAAAACAATATTTCCAACTGCGGAATATCTTGCTGAATATTATAATCATGCCCCAAGTCAAAGGCGAAATCCTTGTCACCATCCGGATGCAATAAATATTCACCTTTATCATTGGTAATATAGATTTCACGGCCCGCGCCTTTAATATTGCGCTGAATCTCAAGCAATTCATGGCTAACGTCTACGGTTAAGACCAACACGCCGGCAACAAGGCCGGTATCGAAATCAAAAACAGGGGTGGCGGCCCGCATCACTTCCATATGCGGCACACTCACTTTCCCATATTCTCTGTTCAAATTCATTTCTGACAGATAAACTGATTCTGGCGGCAATTTAAGGGTTTCGGAAAAATATTCACGGTGCGCTTTATTTTGCAAGTCAGGGGTTTTTATGCTGACAATCTGGCCTTTTTCACGCCCGACAACGATAATCTCCTGCCCTGACTTATCAATAAAACGTATTTTATCATAGGGGGCTTTTCTTTTCATCAATTCTATGAAAATTGCCGCCAGACGACTTTCCCATTGCCCTAATGTAGAGCCGTCTTCTTTGTCAAAATTGCCGTCTTTTCTAGCCCTGAGAAACCCCTGAACAGGCGGCGTATGTGCCAGAAATAAAACATCCTCATACTGGGCTTCCACATGCATCTGAAGCCGCCGGCCCGCATTTCTAATTTCTACGGTGATATCTTCCAGCGTATTTTCAACAAGAACTTTTGTTGTTTTAGCATAAAATAGAGCGCCGACCATACCGCTGCTCACCAGCACCAGTATAATGACGCTCAAGCTGAATTTATAAACAATAGAGAATTTCATGATAGGGTCTCACTTCTTTCACTCAGCAGAATGGGCCCGCCATATGGTTCGAATTTGATCCGCAAGCCCCATTGGATCAAAGGGCTTGGTAAGCACATCCAGAACGCCAGCTTTTTTAAGGACGATAACTTCTTCAGGTTGAACCTTGGCCGTCATAAAAATTGCTGGAACATCGCTCAGTTCAGGCAATTGCCACAAAGTCTCTAAAGTTGTTGGGCCATCCATACCCGGCATCATCACATCAAGTAACAATAGATCAGGCCCAAAATCAGCGACTTCTGCCAACGCCTCTTGCCCTGAGCTACAGGCCTTAAGTTCAAATCCGCCGACGACCTCAAGAGCTATTTTTGCCACAGCCCGAATATCAGCTTCATCCTCTACATATAATATTCGCTTTAATTCTGGCATATATTTTAAATCTCCTGATTTTCTGTAAAAGACTGACTTTACGAATTTCCATGTAGATTTCGCTCTATGGCTTTTAAGAGTAAATTCACATCAATGGGTTTGGTGATATAGTCATCAAATCCCGCTGCCAGACCCTTCTCTATGTCACTGGGCATGGCATTGGCGCTAATGGCTATAATCGGTGTTTCACGTGTTTCCGCGCGGCTGCGTAAATGTTGAAGCACCTCGAAACCATTCATGCCCGGCAGGTTAATATCCAAAAGAATAACTTCCGGTTTATGTTCTGCGGCAAGCTCAAGCCCAAGGCGCGGTTCCGGGGCGCTCCACATATGAATATTGGTTTTTTTTGCCAAAAGTTGCTTCACCAACCTAAGGTTCGCGGGATTATCTTCGATATATAATACCCCATGACATTTGATCAGCTCATTCATCTCCAGCGGCAGGGCAACATCTTGTTGCGCTGTCATTTCGCTGGGCAATATATCATTTGGAAATTCAGCCCAAAAACAACAGCCCTTGCCAAGTTCACTGTCTATACCGATCGTCCCGCCCATAAGCTCAACAAGGTTTTTGGTGATCACCAGACCAATACCTACCCCTTCCACTTCTGATTGCTGTGCGCCCAGACGCATGAAGGGTTTAAACAATTGGGCCTGCTGGGCCGCATCCAGACCCGGGCCGGTATCCACAATGCTGACCCGCGCAAACTTTTCCTTGATGGCACAGTCAATCACAACCTTACCATTCTCATGGTTATATTTTACCGCATTGCTCAATAAATTAAGCATCACTTGTTTGAGCCTGATACGGTCCACACGTACCGCATGATGCTTCTGTGACAATTGCTCAACCGTCATAGCAGACCCATTCAAAGTCAGGGTAATGTCAATCCCGCGCCTTTGCGCCAATGGCATTATCAGTTGCAATGATTCAATAATCACTTGGGTAAAGCCCACGGGTTCCATGGAAAGATCAACGCGGCCGGATTCGATCTTGGCAAGGTCAAGTACTTCATTTATCAAATCCAGCAGATGGTGACTGGCTTTGAAAATCTCATCAACATTCTCCTGCTGGGAGGCATTTAACGGCTGCTCCGTTTCCATTCTGAGAAGCTGTCCAAATCCCATAATGGCATTCATTGGCGTCCGCAATTCATGGGACATACTGGAGAGAAATTGAGATTTGGCATGGTTGGCGCTCTCCGCTTCCTCACGGGCAAGTATCAAATCCTGCTCAGTCTGAACCAATGTCGTAATATCGGTACGGGCCGAAACATATTTATAGGGTTTCCCCGCGTCATTTAAAAAAGGCACAATGGTGGATTCCACCCAATATTCCTCACCATTTTTTTTTCTGTTGCACAGTCTTCCGTGCCAAACATTGCCTCCAGATATGGTCTGCCACAGCTCACTATAATATTCGTCGGGATGTTTGCCGGATTTGAGGATATTGTGATTTTGCCCTAATAATTCTTCTCGGCTATAACCACTGATTTTGCAAAATTTATCATTAACATTGGTAATCCGCCCCGCGACATCTGTCGTGCTGACCAAATCATGTTGATCCATGGTCGCAAGTTGAAATTTATTCTCCCTCAAGGCAACGGACAGGTCATTATTAAGCCGGTTCGCCCAGCGCGCGCGCTTTGCTTTTGTGCGAATGGCGGTTTCCAGATGGCTCACCTCTACAGGTTTTATCAGAAAATCATCCCCGCCAAAATTCAGGGCCATCAACCGGCGGTCCATATCAGATTCTGTGGATAAAAATAGAATAGGCATCAAGGCCCATGTATCGTCTTGCCGGATCACTTGCGCAAGTTCCGGCCCGGAACAATCCGGCATGTAAACATCTGTTACAACAACGTCCGGTTTAAACTCTTGAATCAATGTTAAAGCTTCCAGAGGATTGGACAGGGTTTTGATGTCCATGCCAGCCTCCCTTAAAACGGCGGCATAATATTCTAACAGGGTTTCATCATCATCAATTAACAATATTCGAAAGGGGGTTTTTACGGTTCTTTCTGTGAAACCATTTACCGTCTGAATGAGTTTATTAATTTCCAAGGGTTTATGGAAATAACGGCGTGCCCCCGCACGCGTCGCCGCAAGACGGCTCGCCATATCGCCGCGTACGGAAATAAATATAACCGATGGGAAAGATTCTGTTCTATTTCTTAGTCTTTTAATGATATCCGCACCCGCCGCATCACCATCTTGAAAAACAACATCCATGATAACAATATCGGGAAGCTCATCCTCACAGGCCTTTTCGAAATCGCTTAATTTTGCAAAATGTTTCACGCGGTACCGGGCCTGTTCCAGATGTATGATCAGGTCAGCCGCAAAATACTCGTCATCCTCTGCCAGATATATAAGATTCCCCAGACCATTGCGTTTTATAGTGGTATTTTGAATATAAGGCACATCCGAAGGCTGCCAGTTCTCCGCAACCTGCCGCAGCTCGGCAATACCGTCACCTACAGCATTAAGGATGCTTGTGGCGGCGTCCGATTTCTGATTTAGTCTGATAAATTCAGAGTCAAGAATTTGTTCTAATTCTTTGGCAATTCGACTAACCGCACCTGCCCCAAAAGTACCGCCGGATCCCGCCAGACTATGAACCATTCGGCGAAGGTCATCCAACGACTTATCATATGTCTTTGCCGTCCCAAGAGACGCCCATAAGCTTTCAATTTCATCAAGCTTACCCGGAAGGTGGCGCTTGAATGAGTGCTTTATTTCCGCCAGTTTTGTCGCCACATTAATTCCTGTGGATCCCGCCATGAAGACTGCCCTTCTTAAAAATACATCTTGAGACTAGCTTAAAGTTGCAATATTACCAGAAAATTAAAATAATATCCTTGACCGTAAAAAATAACCTACGGCTTTACATAGACAAATCAATATACCCGCACACAACCTAAGCGAGAAAATCATGTCATTCGCCATGATCACAGAACAAGGAACCTGGAAAGGTCAGGCTCACTGTTGTTCCCTCATCAAGCTTGCTTTGAAGCATTAAGCTTCCCCCATGAAGTTCCGTAAGTACTTTCGCCAGATGTAGCCCAAGGCCCACACCGTCATGGGTGATTTGAGAATTCTTTCTGGACTGTCCGAATGGCTGCAAGACAAGTTCCAGATCTTCTTCGGGGATTCCCTTTCCTGTGTCACAAATCCGAACCACCAGAGAATCTCCCTCTATATCTGCTGATATTTTAACAGACGCGGCCGGCGCATGTCTGACGCAATTGGTGAGCAAGTTCAATATGACTTGTTTTAACCGCGTTTCATCGGCCATCATTGTCGGGATTTCCGGATCAATTTCTACGGTTAAAACAATCCCTCTCTCCTCTGCGGATTCTGAAATCATTCTAATGCAGGAGGCTATAATATCTTTTAAAAATACGGGTTCGCTATTCAGTTCAATATCGCCTGTTTCTATGCGGGAAATATCCAGAATATTATTGATGATACCCAGAAGATGCTCTCCGGCAGTATGGATATCATTGGCATAATCCACATATTGGCTATTGCCTAATTCTCCAAATAACTGAGATTTCATAATTTCCGAAAAACCAATGATACCATTTAGCGGCGTGCGGAGTTCGTGGCTCATATTGGCCAGAAATTGAGTCTTGGCATAATTGGCATGCTCTGCAAATTCCTTGGCAGCATTGAGTTCGATAGTGCGTGCCTGCACCCGTGATTCCAGAATTTCATTCTGATGATTCATGATTTTATAGGACATTCGGACTTCCAGCAAATTACGTACGCGAGATAATAACTCGCTGGCATCAAAAGGCTTGGTCACATAATCACGCGCGCCATTATCTAGCGCACGCTGACGATAGCTTTGCATATGCTGCGCCGTTAAAACCAGAATTGGCGGTGGATTATTTCTGGTCCACTCATTGATCTGATCCATCACCCCATACCCGTCCAGTTCAGGCATATCCAGATCCAGCAGAGTTAAATCACAGCTATATTTCTGATGTAATGACAGTACCTCAGTCGGGTCTTGCGTGCTGATCACATTCTCATATCCTGCGGTGGCCAGAATCTTTTCCAGCAGCCGAACATTGGCCGCTTCATCATCAACAATCATGATGCAGGCTTTTTTAGGGTCTGTGTTGAGATTTCCGTTTAGTATATTCATTTCATCTCTTCTTTCTGATGGGCAATGGAAAATTCAATCCAAAAAATGCGGCCCGTGAATTTAAAACATTCCCGGTCTTACAGAGCCTTCTCAATAGCTTGCAGCAAGCCATTTACGTTGATCGGTTTGGTAATATAATCGTCAAATCCCGCTGCCAGACCCTTTTCTATATCACTGGGCATGGCATTGGCGCTAATGGCAATAACCGGCGTATTCCGGGTATCCTTGCGATTTTTTAAATGTTTGAGAACCTCATAACCATTCATATTAGGCAGATTAATATCCAGCAAGATCAAATCAGGGTTATGCGCCGCCGCAAGTTCAAGTCCCAGCAAAGGCTCATGGGCGCTCCACATATGAATATTAGGCCACCGTCCAAGAAGTTGGGTCACCAGCCGCAGATTGGCGGGATTATCTTCTATATATAGAATCGTATGCTCATGGCCCAATTCAGAGAAACTTTTCCCCATCGACATATCTTCCCCATCCGTTGCCGGAGAGATTTCTGGCGAATGGGATGTATCACTGGGAAATTCAACCCAGAATGTACAGCCTTTTCCCTTTTGGCTATTCATGCCAATCGTGCCGCCCATAAGTTCGGTCAGTTTTTTGGTGATGACAAGGCCTATGCCAACGCCCTCAATCTCGGACTGTTGATCCCCAATACGGATGAATGGTTTGAACAGTTGCGTTTGCTCTTCCGGCGTAAGACCCCGCCCCGTGTCTGAAATGCTCACGCGAGTTACCGCGTCTCTGGTGCTATCGCAGGAAATGGTAACCTTGCCATTCTCTGAATTATATTTTATGGCATTGCCAAGCAGGTTAAGAAAAATCTGCTTGAGTCTCATACGATCCGCACGGACAGCACATTGTCCATCCTTTAACTGGTCATAGGCAATATCCACACCATTATAATTCAAGCCAATATCAATACCGCGTTTTTGTGCCAGTGGAATTATGAGCTGCAAAGACTCAACCAATACCTCCGACAGGATAGTACGTTCGATAGAAAGGTCAATACGCCCGGATTCAACTTTTGCCAAATCCAGAACCTCATTTATCAGCTCAAGAAGGTGATGGCTTGCCTTGACAATCTCATTGACATTTTCCCGTTGGGAAACATTCAGAGGGGGATTTTCTTCCATTGTCAGAAGCTGGCCAAACCCCATGATCGCATTCATGGGCGTCCTTAATTCATGAGACATGCTTGACAAAAATTGTGATTTCGCGCGGTTAGCCATTAATGCCTCTTCGCGGGCTTCAATTAAAGCAAGGTGATTCTGCTCTTCTTTTTCCGTCATGCGGCTGGAATGTATCATCGCCCCAAATGTAATATCAAGCGGCAGTAAAAATTCCTGCATATCCGTATCATAGCCATTTTCACGATTGGCAATCCCATACATGCCCACAAGGTCATTGCCGTAAAAAATAGGCACTCCAAGAAAAGAATTTATGGACGCGCACCCTTCCGGCAGACCAATAGAACGCGGGCCTGATGCCAGATTATTACTTAAAACAGGTGCGCGAGATGTCATCACACTCCCCAGTAGACTATCAAGGTTATGAAATTCAAAGCCACGCGTTATGCTGTTTTTATACTGGGCTCTGGTTGCCGCGTCCCAAAAGATATCCATAATGGCATGCGTTTTCAAAAAAGGTTGACCATCCCCCTTGAAAATTACTTCTCCCGCAAAGCCAAATTCACTGCCGGTGAGTTTCAAAAGCGCTTTTAACATATCGTTCATGGCCACCCGAAAATCGCCGTTCACCACAAAATCAGTTGTTGAATGATGCAGCATATCAAGCAAGGCCTTTTGCCGCGCCATCTTCTCTTCCATCCTGACGCGTTCCGTAATATCCTGCAAAGTACCCGTTAAGATGAGACGATCATTCCCCCCCCCCGGTTTGGCCTTTGCAAATTCATGAACATGGCTCACAGTCCCATCGGGACGAATGACACGAAATATAACATCAAAATGACCCACCCGACGGCCAACTTTCTCTGTCTTTTGTAATCGATCCAAATCATCTGGATGCACCAGATCGTAGAATTTCGCCATCGTGATCTTGAAATTTTCCGGATCACGTCCAACTATACGGTAAATCTCGTCTGACCAATAAAATTCTCCGGTACCTACATCGGCACGCCAATGACCAACATTTGCCATTCTTTGCGCCTCTTGCAATTGCCGCTCACGCTCTGCCAAAGCCAATTCAGCCTGCTTTCGTACATCAATATCCTGCATGACGCCTTGCATATTCAAGGGCTCACCATCCCTGTTGCGCACAATATCACCAAACTGCTGCACCCAATGTATGCTGCCGTCCGGCCATATGACACGATGCTCAATATTTAATTCGCTGCCAAGTTTTAAACAGCTGTCCACCGCGTCTGTCATCATTTGATGATCGTCGGGATGTATGGACGCCAGAAAACGATTGTCACTGCCCTTACCATTTTTCTTTTCAAGGCCCAAAACATCCCAGACACGGTCAGACCAGAAAATTTCATCGGTGGCTATATTCCAGTCCCAGTTGGCCATCTTGGCAAATGTCTGACTTCTGTTCAACCTTTCTTCACTCTGCATAAGAGAGGTGATATCGGTGCGCACAGAAACATATTTATATGGCTTTGTGTGCTTATCCAGAAAAGGAACGATCGTGGCCTCTACCCAATATTCATGGCCCTCTTTATTTCTGTTACAGATACTACCGCGCCAGACTTTGCCGCTTGAGATTGTCTGCCACAAATCATCAAAAAATTCTTTCGGATGCCTTTCTGATTTCAGTATCCGGTGATTTTGCCTCAACAGCTCATCCCGGCCATACCCGCTAATCTGGCAAAATTTATCATTAACGGCCGTAATTTTTCCAGACACATCGGCAATGCTGACAATGTCATGTTGGTCCAGGGCCGTTAACTGAAACTTATTCTCTCGCAGCGCAGCTTCCAATTCGCCATTAATTTCTTTCGCCCATCGCGCCCGTTTTGCCCTGACATTAACGGTCGCGATCAGATGGTCTGCTTCTACGGGCTTCGCTAAAACATCTTCCCAATCCGCATCCATACGCCTTGATTGATGACGCGAGCTTGATTCTGATAACAAGAGAGTTATGGGCAACATGGCCCAGACGTTATCCTGACGAATAATTTGCCTCAATTCCGTTCCGGAACATTCCGCCATGACGTCATCCATGATAAGAATGTCCGGCCTGAATTCAGCCATCATCTCCAGACATTTCATCACTTTGGGCAGGATCTTGACCTCCATACCCGCGCCCCGCAAAATTTTCGCGTGGTGCGCCAACAGACCGGCGTCGTCACCCACGAGCAAAATACGAAAAGGCTTTATTATTGTTGCCTGCTCTATGCTCTGCAAACTATGAATGATTTCCTCTATATTCAGGGGCTTCTGAAAATACCGACTTGCCCCCATCCGCGCTGCGGCCAAGCGGTTTTCCATGGAGCGATCTTCAGAAATAAATATCATCGCAGGACCGCCCGCCATTTCGGAGCTCAATTCTGCAAGAAGTTTCCTATCGACTTCCTTATCCTGACTAAAATCTATATCAATGATAAGTGCTATCGGTGAAGGCGTTTCACATGCCGACGTCAGATCTTTTAATTCAAGGAAGTGCCGAGTCTTAAACCCCTGCTGATTAAGCCCGGTCATTAGCCTTCCCGCTAAATCTGCATCTTTGCCCACCAGAAAAATAATATTCCCAGCCGTTTTTTTTGCTAAATCAGAGTGATTAAAGGCCGTCATCAGGAATTCTTTTCTATTTGTTGACGTTAAAGCATATGTTTCTATATCGTCATGGATGATGCCTTCTGCCTCAGCAGCAGTTCGATCTCTTCGAATTTAGCCGGCTTGGTAAAAATATGGACATTTTCCGGCAATCCCCCCCTGGCTTTTATTTCTTCCGGCGTAAGCCCGGTAATAACGATAAACAGGCTATGGTTTAATGCCGGCATTTTCTTCAACGCTCTGATCATCTGAAACCCGTCAAAATTCGGCATATTCAAGTCTGAGATAATAACGTCGGGCAGTATATTGCCAATTTTAACCAAACCATCATAGCCATCTTTGGCCAAAAGAAGCTTTATATCCTTATTCCAGCCAAGATATTGTTTTTCATACAACCGAAGTTGTTGCGGGTCATCTTCCACAATGACAAATGACATTTGTTCTGACGAATCTACATTGCCTGACATCTGCTGCTGCTGCTGCTGAAGCAATTCTTCAACAGCACTGCGCGCAATACGCCGATGCCCCCCGCCAGTGATCCAGGCGCGCAATAAACCACTATTTGTCCATAACTGAATTGTGCTAACGGCGACGCCCAATAATTTGGCGGCCTCTCGTGTTGTAAAATAATCCTTTAATTTTTCAGACATACTTAAACTCTAGAACCTTATAAATTGATTAAAAACCGGGATTCCTCATCACTTTCATCACTTTTTATATTCTTGTCAAGGTAATATCTTGAAAATATCCCAAAAAAAATGCCGGGTTAAAAAACCCGGCAAGTTTAAATATAGGGAGGCTTCATGTCTGGGAGACAATGAAACAGCTTTGCCACATAATTAGGGTAATTAAGGACAGAGCAGATTGAAAAAATAGGGAAAAATTCTCAATCAAAAGATGTATAAAACATCTACTATATATATAGGCTATTGATCCATATATGACCACTGGGTAAATGGGCAATGCAGCCATGCAAAAAAAGCATAGCTTGAAATCTCAGGACGCTATGCGTTTCCAGAGAAACTGGAAAGCAGGGTTATATCTATACCAAGCTTTGCCATAGCCCGGGGCCATTTTAAATCCAGATCGGTACGAAATAACAAGGCCTCATCCGCCTCAACATTAAGCCAGCTGTTGCGTTTTATCTCCTTCTCTAGCTGGCCCCTTCCCCATCCCGTATAACCAAGAGCAACCATAAAGTTCTTTGGGCCTTTTCCCGCAGAAATGGCCGCCAAAATATCAACCGTTGCGGTCAGGGCAACTGTTTCCGAGACAATCAAGGTCGACGGCTGTATATAGTCGGCAGAATGAAGAATGAACCCTCGGCCAATCTCGACAGGGCCACCGGCATAGAGCGTTACGCCCGTGCCTGAAGCCTCATTTTTGGCCAATATTTCCGGATCATAATCAACCTCCAATTGATCAAGCAAGTTTGGAAAATCAATGCTGGTCGCAGCAGAATTAATCACCAAGCCCATTGCGCCCTCTTCGCTATGGCTGCAAATATAGATAACGCTTCGATCAAACCGGGGATCCGTCATGCCCGGCATGGCAAGTAATAATTGTCCGGTAAAGTAAAATGGTTTTATCATGCGTGCGCGCGACCCTATGAATGAAATAATATTCACATATTATTGATTATAAAATATAATATTAGACTATATACTTATTGCCCTGCAAGTTGTACTGAAAATTATGGATACGAAGGTAATGAACATGAAAAGAACGGCCCTTATATCTGCCTTTGCGGTGATGATACTATCGCCTCTTCTTGCCGGCAATGCCTCTGCCAACAATATCTCTTCTTCGTGGATTATAGATCAATATACCAAATCCCGCCTGTTTGTCGGCGGTTATGACAAAGAAAAAAAACGCCTTTATCTGGGGTGGCAAATAACGTTAAAAGACGGCTGGAAAACATATTGGCGCAGCCCCGGCGATGCGGGCTTGCCGCCCCGCTGGACATGGACAGAAAACCGTAATATCCAGAAGATAACCGTCACCTGGCCCGCGCCAAAATTATTGCATATCTTTGGTATGGATACCTATGTCTATTATCATGAAGTAATTTTGCCTATCAATTTGCAAGTTTCAGATGTAACGAAACCAACCTCTATCGCACTAAATCTGGAATATATGATTTGCGCGGAAATATGCATCCCCAAAGAAGGACGCTATCGCCTTGATATTCCTGATTTAGATCATATTGACGTTTCTTTTTTCCAGAAAGCACAGCTTGACCGCCATAGAGCCCTTGTCCCGACGATAATATCTGGCGATACTATTAATGTTCGACTGGACAGCAACAGAAAAAACATAATTCTGATCGAGCTGCCTGCGGATTTCAAACCCGTTGACGATATTATTATTGAAGGCTCTGATGGCTTATTGTTCGGGCGGCCAAGATTAGGTGACATCACAGATAAACATCGTTTCACGGCCTCCTATAGCGCAGATCAAGCCATAACGGGACAACAGCTTACCCTGACATTACTACTTGCAGACGGCACGGCAAGAGAAACGACCGTCACGGTGCAGCCCCCCCAATCAAATTAAAATTGGCCAAATAAAAAAGGGAAGCACAATGGCCTCCCCTTTTCTAAAATCTTTCAGCCAAGCTAGAAGTTAAATACCGCCTCAATACCAAATGTGCGCGGCAGGTTCGGAAAACGAGCAACGGTGCCAAAGAAATCCCGCAGATCATCCACATATTTCTGCTGATCAGTAAGATTCTTGCCCCAGAGATACACTTCCCAACCATCTTCATTGGACATCAATCCCATACGCGCATTGATCATGGTCAATTGTTCAATATAATCAAAGGGAACCGTATCACCCAATCTTAACGGTGCCGTCATCTGATTATTTACCGTTGTGTAATAACCGCTTCTATGGGTTAGATCAACACGGAACAGAAAGGTGGAATCAAGTGTTTCCACTTCCTTATAATATTGCAGGCTGGCTGCCGCGTTAAATGTTGTGGCATTAGGCAGACGATTGCCAGACACATCAGACCCCCCTGTTCCGCCTTCAAGGAATTCGTCAAAAACGGCATCCAGAACACCAAGCGAGCCTGTGAAGGTCCACTCTTCCGTGGCGTGCCAGGTTGCTTCAGCTTCGACACCTTTGGTTACGACTTTCGCCGCATTGGTGATCCGGATGGATGTCCGGCCATTACCGAGGTCAACAAACTGATTGACCTGATAATTATCATAATTGGCAATAAAGCCGGCCATATTCAGTTTAAAGCGGTTATCCATAAAGCTGCCCTTGAAACCAAGTTCAAAGCTGTCGACGGTTTCCCGTTCGAATTCAAGCCCTTCATTGGCATTCAATTCATCGGCATTAATAAAATCAAGGTTGAAGCCGCCGCTTTTATAGCCCGATGAATATTTGGCATAGATATTGACATCATCCGTCACTTTATACATCAGGTTAACAGATGGAGCAAAAAACTTGTCCTGCCGATCATTGATCAGGGGGGAGGGATTCGCAGGATCATTGCCGGTGGTGCCCGTATTAAAGGCAAGCGCGTTCAGCTGAATGAATGGCGCAAGGGCTGCGGCTGTGGGTGGAGAATAAAGCCCGACATCCGTAACCGAATCCAGATCAAGAATCGAACCAATGGGACTTCCGTCCGTACCCGGAAGATTTACAAAGGGGGCCGGGATCGCCAATGGCTGTCCAGAGGAACGACCATCCAGTGTCCAGTTTACGTCTTTATTCTCAATGGAGTAACGCATGCCAAAACCGATCTTGAATCTATCGGTAACTTCATAGGTTCCATTGACATAGGCGGCATAGCTTTGGGTGCCAACCTCACCAATATTGCTCGTGGTAGAGTTGCCCGGCTCCCCAAAGCCCAAAGTCTGACGAATGGTTTCCTGCAAGGGGCCGGGCACACCAAACACGCCAAAGTAACCGGCTAAGAAATCGTCGCCCAGAAAAACCTCTCTGCGGGTATCGGCATTCTGATTATAATAATAGAGGCCTGCCATATAGGTGAGTTTCTCATCATCCGGCGAAATAAACTGGAGTTCTTGAGTGAATTGTTTATAGCGATCGGCAAAACGGATGCTGACAATATCAAGAGGGGAATAATCCGTCTGATTGGTATAGTCCGCATTGGTGTCCCGGTAGCCAGTGATGGATTTTATGGTGAAACCACCATCCGTTTCATAATTAATATCCAGATGACCGCCGTAAACATCCCTCTTGTCATAAGGATCCCTGTCAAAAGCCACGGTTCTTTCCGCAGGTTCGGCGGGCGTGGGAACAAAAGCAAATGTATCCGTCAGCGGCTCACCCACCAAAATCAGAGTATCACTGTTCAGACCATCAAATGAGGCATTGATTTCCAGCTGGTCACTGGCCAGAATCCGCAATTGCGCCCGGTAAGCAAGGCTGTCAACGTCCATCAGGCTGTTTCCGGTGAAGGTATTTTCAATATAACCGTCCCGATCCGCCTTGGAGATGGAGAATTTGGTGAAGACGCGGTCAGAAATCGGAATATTGACGTTGCCTTTAAATTCACGGTAATTCAGATTGCCAAGGTCAGCACTGACCTGACCGGAGAATTCTTCATGGGGTTTTTTCGACACCAGATTAATGGCGCCGGCCACGGTATTCTTGCCAAACAAGGTTCCCTGAGGGCCCCGGAGGACTTCAACACGCTCCAGATCAAGAAGTTCCTGATTAAGGGACGGCGACTGTCCCATATAAACTCCGTCCACATAAACCCCGACCCGGGCATCAAAACCGATATTACGGCTTTGCGCGCCCACACCGCGAATGGTCACGGTTGAGCGAAAATCGTTGGATTGGCTGATTTGCAGGTTCGGAATATATTCCGCAATTGATTTTAAATCGCGAACCCCTGTTTGCTCGATCTGTTCCGCGCCAAGGGCTGACATGGAGATCGGTACATCCCTTAATCGTTCGGATCTTTTCTGGGCCGTCACCACAATGTCTTCAATGACAAATGCCTCTTCAGCAGAGGCGCTATAGCTTGTCACCGACAGCGCTGTGGATAACGCAATGACAGACGAGATTGTTGTAAATTTTTTCATGTTTCGCTCCCAGGGATTATAATTAATTATTTTTTATTTAAATCGCTAATAAAACCAACGTTTATATTAATCCTGATTTTGCCTAATGTTCAAGCATTTAATTATGAATTTTACATATAGCTCCGAAAAAATATCTCTGGAATTATGAATAATTACAATGTACTATGTGTAAACTTTAATTCTTAAACGCTCAACTTTCGAGGATAGATCATGACCATAGCCGTTGGTGAAAAATTACCTGAAGCCACCCTTGTCGAAATGACCCAGGACGGGCCAACCCCGCGCACAACAGAAGAAATTTTCGGAGGACGCAAGGTTGCCTTATTTTCTGTGCCGGGGGCTTTTACCCCGACTTGTTCCGCAAAACACTTGCCGGGCTTCATTGAACAGGCGAATGTTTTTAAAACAAACGGCGTTGATGAAATTGTCTGTATCGCGGTGAATGATGCCTTTGTTATGGGGGCCTGGGGCAAGTCCCAGAATGCAGATGGAAAAGTGAGCATGCTTGCCGATGGCAACGGCGATTTTTCAAAAGCCCTTGGTCTGACAATGGACGGTACGGCCTATGGCATGGGCCTGCGCGGACAACGGTTTTCCATGGTTATCGAAGATGGTGTGGTCACGACCCTGAATGTGGAAGGCCCCGGCGAATTTCATATCTCCAGCGCCGAGCATATGCTAACACAGCTGTAAGAGTTATTTGGCCTTTAGGCAAAAAGCGCAAGCGCCGAGCATCAGCCATCCTGCCATATAAAATAAGCCGCCAAGCGGAATCAGATAATGGAACGGCCCCGCAGGTAAGATGGCCACATAATATAACGTGCCGCTAAACAAAAAAATGCCCGCGATAAAACCGGTCGCGGACAATTTTAAATAAACGACAGCCTTCGATGATTTCTCAACCAGAGGATAGAGCAAACCACAGCCAAATAACGCCAAACTGTGAATCAGGTGATATAGGTTGGCCGTTTTAAATTGCGCCGACCCTTTTTCCGTCATAACCCCGGATAAAAAATGCGCGCCCAAAGCGCCAAACAGCACAGCAAAAAAACCGCATAAGGCTGCGATGACAAGTATGGCCCGCATGATATTTAATTAACCCGAATGAGCTCGACGGTGAAAATAAGTGCGGCATTGGGGGGAATGGCGCCCGGGGATCCTTGCGGGCCGTATGCGAGATCAGAGGGGATGAATAATTTATATTTCGCGCCTTCTTTCATCAATTGCAATCCCTCTGTCCAGCCGCGAATAACCTGATTCAAACCAAAATCTATAGGCTCGCCCCGGTCGTAAGAGCTATCGAACTTGGTGCCGTCGATCAAAGTGCCTTCATAATGAACGGTCACCCGGTCTGTCGCGCCCGGGGTTTTGCCAGTACCTTCCAGAAGAACTTTATACTGAAGGCCGCTATCGGTGACTTTAATGCCGCTTTTTTCTTTATTTTTCTTCAGAAATTCTTTGCCTTCATCGACTTCAACTTTAAAAAGTTCCACAATAAAAATCAGATCGGAATTCGGCGGAATAGACCCGCCGCCCTGTTCACCATAAGCAAGCTCGGACGGAATGGTAAATTTGTATTTCGCGCCTTCTTTCATCAGTTGAACGCCCTCGGTCCAGCCTTTGATCACCCTGTTCAACGGAAAAGTTATCGTCTCGCCCCTGTCGTAGGAGCTGTCAAATTTGGTTCCATCCATTAATGTACCTTCATAATGAACGGTCACGCTATCGTCAGCCGTCGGGCTCGCGCCACTGCCGGGGGTCAGGATTTCATACTTAAGACCACTTTCGGTGGTATGGATTTCATTTTCTGATGACACGTCTTGTTCCTTAACTTGGTTTTCTGTTTGGTTTTCTGTTTGGTTTTCTGGCTCTTTCTCCGAGCAAGCGGTAATAAATAGGGCAATAGTCACTGATAAAATCACTGATATTGCGGGTTTTGCGATTTTCTTTATTAGGGTATTTAAGGGGGCCTTCATGCCGAAACTCTCCGTTTATATCGGTTATGGGCAAAAGCTATAACGCAAAATCTTTAGCGGGCCAAGGTAAAAATGATGCGAGAAACAATCATATTTTGGCCATAATAGAAAAATATACGCCCCTTAATAAAAGTGCGGTGCGGGTTCATGTAACTGTTAAATGCTTGTCCTGTTATATTTTTATGATATATGTGTGTCATAAATATGAAGTTATTAGGCGGAAAACTATGGTTTCCCGCCTTTATGCGTATGGTTTAGTCCACGTAAAAACAAAAAATAAGGTTATTAATTATGTCAAAAATCAAAATAGCAATCGCCGGCATTGGAAACTGTGCCAGCTCCCTCATTCAAGGTCTTTATTTCTATACACCGGAACGCGTTGGCGATACCAAGCAGGTTCCGGGCCTGATGCATTGGGAAGTTGGAGGCTACCGTCCAAGCGATATCGAAGTTGTGGCGGCATTTGATGTTGACAAACGTAAAGTAGGCAAAGATGTTAACGAAGCCATCTTTGAAAAGCCAAATTGCACGACAGTCTTTCATGGTGACCTGCCCAAGAGCGGTACCATTGTGAAAATGGGCAATGTGCTTGACGGTATCTCTGATCATATGGCCGATTATGATGATGACCGGACTTTTCTGGTGGCCGACATCCCTTCTGCGACCAAGGAAGATGTTGTTCGCGAATTGAAAGAAAGCGGCGCAGAAATTCTGACCAATTATATGCCTGTGGGATCAGAAGAAGCGGCAAAATTTTACGCGGAATGTGCTTTGGAAGCTGGTGTGGCTTTCATTAATAACATGCCTGTCTTCATTGCCTCCAACCCGGAATGGGCTGAAAAATTCAAAGCCCGTAATCTTCCCATTGTTGGTGATGATATCAAAGCGCAGCTTGGCGCGACCATCACCCACCGTACCTTGACTGACCTGTTCGCCAAACGCGGTGTTGTGCTTGAACGGACCTATCAATTAAATACGGGCGGCAATACTGATTTTCTGAATATGAAAAACCAGGATCGCCTTGAATCCAAAAAAATATCCAAAACAGAAGCCGTCCAGTCCGTGGCCGGCAAGCGCCTGTCAGACGATAATATCCACATCGGCCCATCGGATTATATTCCCTGGCAGAATGACAATAAACTTTGCTTCCTGCGTATGGAAGGCGACCTTTTCGGCGGCGTTCCCATGAATATAGAACTGCGTCTGAGCGTGGAAGACTCGCCCAATTCTGCCGGCGTGGCCATCGACATGATCCGCTGCTGTAAATTGGCGCTCTTGAACGGCGAAGGCGGCATATTGCACGGGGCATCAGCCTATTTCTGCAAACATCCGCCAGTACAATATACCGATGATCAAGCCTATGATATGACAGAAGAGTTTATCACCAGCCGGGTTAACGCGCTTAACGCTGCCGAATAATCAACTTAAAAAGGTATTATCCTATGAAGTGTTTGATTGCCGCTGCCGGTCAAGGCACCAGAATGCGCGAAAAAGGGGAAATAAAGCCTCTGATTGAGCTAAATGGCATCCCCATTATTGAACGGGTGATAAAAAATCTTCTGGCGGGAGGCGTTGATGAGTTTTTTATCACCAGTGGCTACCGGGGAACCAAAGTTCGCACCTTTCTGGATATGTTGGCAGAACGGGATAATATTTCCATCACCCATATCATTAATGAAAATTGGGAACGTCCAAATGGTGTTTCCGTTTTGAAAGCCAAAGATGTCATCAAGGGCCCCTTCATTCTGACCATGTGCGACCATCTGTTTGATCCGGAAATCATCAAATCACTATTGGCGCATAATCATGAAGACGGCACAGTGACCCTTTGTGTTGATTATAACATTGAAAACCCTGTGGTTGACCTTGATGATGTCACGCGGGTTAACTGCACCCGCTTGCGCATTGAGAATATCGGCAAGGTGATTAAAGATTATAACGCCTTTGACACGGGAATTTTTTATTGTACGGATGCCATGTTTGACGCATTGGAACAAAGCATCCGCGAGGGCGACGAAAGCATCAGCGGCGCAATGAATGTCCTTGGCAGCTGGGACAAGGCCCGTACATTTGATATCGAAGGCCGTCTGTGGCTCGATGTGGATGATTCAACCGCTTACGGCAAGGCCATTGTCTATGTAGACGAGG
>UOFW01000244.1_pt1 | contig 28943 bp, 29 predicted proteins | sample 1989241 | NCBI WGS metagenome assembly UOFW01 (sample SAMEA4712195, study PRJEB27164) | hydrothermal vent metagenome | biome: marine basaltic hydrothermal vent biome; feature: marine hydrothermal vent; material: mineral | place: Pacific Ocean | collected 2011-06-14/2011-07-23 | depth 1719 m | reverse complement strand
GAAATAAATATCCGCGGCGGGGCCAGCCCGCGCGTCTCGCCCTTTATGGATGTGCGTAGCGGCGGCAGTTTGCTGCAGCGGGCCGGATTTGCCCTGCCCGTGGTGGATACAGACCGGATCACCGTCACTTATGAAAATGCTTTCAAGCTGATGCAGGAATTAAAGGGTATGGGCGAGGGGAATATCCTCATCAAAAGATCCCCGGGCCTGACGTCACGCCGCCTGATGATGGAATGCGCCAAAATCTATCACGAAAAATTCTCGGATGCCCGAGGCCGCATCACCACAACCTTTGATATCATATATCTCATGGGCTGGTCCCCCCACCAAAGCCAACAACAACCCCTAAAACCCGGTCAGGGCAAAATAAATTTAAGCGAGATGTTTGGGGGGGAAAGTTAAGTTTGTTAAGCCATTGATTTAGAATCAATAAATAGATTCAAACGGTTAGTAAAAATGTGGCTTGCTTTTTTCTTGCTATTATGCTACAATACTGTTGTGATCTGAACCGTGACTTTTCACGGTGTAGGATTGCCCGGGGGCCTTTTAGGTCCCCTTTTTTATAAAAATACTATTCCATTTATATTACTTTTACTCGCTCGGGTATTTAATATTGGTTCTAATAACTTGAAATACCCCATGCCTGCCTTCGCCTTATAATAAACCTTAGGACAGTATAATTGATATAATAAGAAAGCGCACAAATCTGCAGCTTGAACGAAGTGGCTGTGTAAGGAGTTTCTTAAATTAGGGTCTTCAATAATATTTCTAACCGGAATATTTCTAAACCCAACCCCGCCTTCATATGGCACTGGGTTATATACGGCCATTTTTCGCATCAAAGATGTTAGTTTTTTACCATCAGTATTATCACAAAACACCATGCCACTATCTTTTTCAAAATGCTTGCCTGGAAAATTCTCAGAAAATAACGTTGTATCAAACCTCTGAAACAATGCCCGCCACGCATTACTAAAAACATCATACTCTGGTGGTTTATCGACTTTATTAATTATTACATTTGTCACGCTTATAAATGGCATGTCTGCGAGGCACTCGGCAAATCTTTTTAAAATTAATAACCTGTTGTGCTTTGGAATAGACACTCCTGACCCTCTATCAATGTATTTAGCACTATGAATTTCCTCTCTAAGACTTAACCCATAAACATCTCTCATGGTTAATCTAAAAAACTTTATTCGTTCAAGAAACTCTTTCCAATAAATCTCATGCAACACAAGCCCGCTTAAGGCAAAATACGGAGAAGGTGAATTTATTAACCCTGGATCACCACTCTCATCAACATACATTAAATACATATTGCCCCACCTAAAAAATTCATAGAATAACTATATAATATTACAACCTCCTGAATAAGCAATTTATATCATAAAAAATCGCGGATCATGGCGATGAGGGGTTCGTCGGCGGGGGGCATGGAGTAGTTTTTAAGATCATGAATTTTAACCCATTTTAAATTTTGGCCTTCCTGGGCGGTGAGGATGCCGTCCCATTGGCGGCAGAGGAAGGTGGGCATGAGCAGGTGAAAATCATCGTAGGTATGGGAGGCAAAGACAAAGGGCGCGAGGCAGGCCTCGGTCACGTCGATATTGAGTTCTTCGGTCAATTCACGGATTAACGCCCGTTCCGGCGTCTCGCCATCCTCGATCTTGCCGCCCGGAAATTCCCACAGACCGGCCATGCTTTTGCCCTTGGGTCTTTGGGCCAGCAAAATACGGCCATCAATATCAATCATGATCACCGCAGAAACCAAAACCAGTTTCACGGGTCCCACAGCACGGTTTGGGTTATCGGGACAAAGTCTGCTCATACATCTTTCCTGTTTTTTCTCTGCCAGTCTTCGATAGTCAGGCGGTAAAATTCGCTGCATCCCTCCGTATGGCCGCAGCGCGCATGTTCCGGCGGCGGCGTACCCGCATGTTTAAAGCCGACTTTCTCCAGAATCTTTTGTGAGCCAATATTATTGGTGGCCGTCTGTGCGACAATACGGGTTATTATTTCCGTCTTAAAGGCCGCGTTTGTCATCGCTTTTAATATTTCAGTGCCCATGCCGCCGCCCCAAAAGGCCGGATCCAAGGCATAGCCAATTTCGACTTCCCCGGTTGGTGAAAAAATCCCTATATTACCCGCTAACCGGCCCGTTTTCTTGTCTTCTATGGCATAACAAAAAGCGCTGCCCTCTTTAAATTCAGCACCGGCTTTCGCGATAAATTTTTCAGCGTCCTTTGCGGTATAAGGAAAAGGGACGTTGGTGGACAACCATTTGGTGACCTGCCAATTGCCAAAGATGTCCACAAGGGCATCCCGGTCTTCGGGCTCAAAAACCCGCAAAATCAGCCGCACTGTCTCGATCGTTTCTGGAAAAACCATGCCTCAGCTCCGATAATCCGCATTGATGTCAATATAACCATGGGTCAAGTCACAGGTCCAGACAGTCGCCGACCCGTTGGCAATTCCTACATCAACCGACAGTATAATATCCTGACCTTTCAGATGGCTTGTACAGGCGGCTTCGTCATAGCCTATGGCCGCCATACCCTGTTCCGTGACTTTCTGGCCGCCAATGATAATTTCGAGGGCATCCCGATCGGCGGCTTCGCCCGCCTTGCCCACCGCCATGACAATGCGGCCCCAATTGGCGTCCTCGCCCGCGATGGCGGTTTTAACCAGCGGTGAATTAGCGATGCTGAAGGCGATGACCTTGGCGGCGCGATCATCTTCCGCGCCCGTTACGGTAATTTCAATAAATTTTGTCGCCCCTTCGCCGTCGCGCACCACCTGATGGGCAAGATCTCGCAGCAGATCCTGAAACGCCAGCCTGAAATCCATAAGCGCCGGATCATGAATGTCCGTAATGGTGCCGGCCTTGACCGCGCCGGTCGCAAAGACCAAGAGCGTATCGGACGTCGAGGTATCGCTATCCACGGTAATGGCATTAAAAGATTTATCGGCGGCCTCTTTCAAAAGTTCCTGCAATATATCCTGTGGTAAATCCGCATCGGTAAAAACATAAGCCAGCATGGTCGCCATATCGGGCGCGATCATGCCGGAACCTTTGGCAAATCCATTGATTTTAACCGGAACCCCATTAAGGCGCGCGGTGCGTACCGCCCCTTTGGCAAAGGTATCGGTGGTCAGAATGGCTTTTGCCGCTGCCGGCCAATTATCTTCCGAAAGATTTTCAACTATCCGCTGTATATGGCCCTTTATTTTCTGATCATCCAGCAATTCCCCAATAACGCCGGTAGAAGAAATATAAACCTCGTCTGCCACGCAATCAATCGCAGCGGCAAGGGCATGAACCGTTGACATCATGGCGTGATCGCCGGCTTTGCCGGTAAAGGCATTGGCATTGCCCGCATTCACCAAAAGGCCGCGCGCCATTTTTCCTGTGGCAAGATGTTTTCGGCAGAGCGCAACAGGGGCCGAAGCCGTACGGGACCGCGTCAAAACGCCGGCCACCACCGCGCCGCCTTCAAAAGAAACACAAAGCAAATCATCCCGGCCCCGATATTTTGTCTCTGTCGCCGCCGTGGAAAGCTTCACCCCGTCAATGTCTGGAAAGGCTGGCAGACCCGTGGGCGCAAGAGGGGAAATCATATCAATTTTTGCCATTTTTAAATCTTAACCTTCTCTTTTGTATATTTTGTGCATACTAAAATGATTTTCATCAAGCCTTTGGTAAGCTTTTCCATTATATAAGCGGCCAGATAGAATATTGTCCATTATTTACCGCATCTTCTGGCAAAATAATGACCTTTATGATTTATTATACCGCAATATGGCGATCTGTCATTGACAGACTGCATGGACGCTCTTATCTGTTCTTAGGTAAGATTTATAGCCTAAAGATATAGTATTTAAGAAAAACTATAGACTGGCCGCACAACCTGAGTTAAGGAAATGAAATGTTGGGAATGGTTAAGATTGCCAAAAAGATTTTTGGAACCGCCAACGACCGTTATATCAAATCTCTGCAGCCACAGATCACGGCGATCAATGCCCTTGAAGAAGATATGCAGAAACTTTCTGATGAGGGGCTTCGGGCCAAAACAGAAGAGTTTCGCGGCCGCCTGAAAGAAGGCGCCAGCCTAAACAGCCTCCTGATAGAAGCCTTTGCCGCTGTGCGCGAGGGCGCCAAACGCTCCCTGGGTCAACGCCATTATGATGTGCAGCTGATTGGCGGTATCGTTCTTAATGGCGGAAAAATTTCCGAAATGAAAACCGGCGAGGGTAAAACCCTTGTCTCCACATTAGCCGGTTACCTTAACGCCTTGCCGGGCGAGGGCGTTCATATCGTCACCGTCAATGATTATCTGGCGCAGCGGGATGCGAACTGGATGGGGCAGGTATTTAATTTTATGGGCCTGACCACCGGCTGCGTCGTCCCGAATATGAGCGATGAAGACCGTAAAGCCGCCTATGCTGCGGATATTACCTATGCGACGAATAATGAGCTTGGCTTTGATTATTTGCGCGATAATATGAAATTCCATCCGGATGCCATGGTTCAAAGACCGCCCGCTTTTGCCATTGTGGATGAGGTCGATAGTATTCTTATTGATGAAGCGCGAACGCCGCTGGTTATTTCCGGCCCGACCGAGGATAAGTCAGAGCTTTATGTCTCTATCAATGAAATTATTCCTGAACTTGTTCCCGAAGATTATGAGGTTGACGAAAAGGCAAAGTCTGTCTCGTTAACGGAAGAGGGTATGGAACATCTGGAACAGATTCTCATAAAACATGAATTGATCAAGGGCGATAATATGTATGATTTCGGCAATGTCGCCGTGGTTCATCATGTTAATCAGGCCCTGAAGGCCCATACATTATTCACCCGCGAAAAAGATTATATCGTCAAGGATAATGAGGTTATCATCATTGATGAATTTACCGGACGCATGATGGAGGGCCGGCGGTATTCCGACGGCCTGCATCAGGCGCTGGAAGCCAAGGAAGGCGCAGAAATTCAAACTGAAAACCAGACCCTCGCCTCTGTGACTTTCCAGAATTATTTCAGGCTTTACCCGAAATTATCCGGCATGACCGGTACGGCTGCCACAGAAGCGGCAGAATTTGGCGAGATTTATGGCCTCGATGTTATGGAAATCCCAACCCACCTTCCCGTTGGGCGACAAGATGATGACGACGAAATTTACCGCACAGCCACAGAAAAATTTGAGGCTATTGTCAAACAGATCGAAATTTGTCAAAAAGCCGGCCAACCGATTCTGGTCGGTACCGTCAGCATTGAACGGTCTGAATATCTATCCGATACGCTTAAGGAACGAAAAATTATCCATAAGGTGCTGAATGCAAAATTTCATGAGCAAGAGGCCTATATCATTGGACAGGCCGGACGTTTTAATGCGGTGACAATTGCCACCAATATGGCGGGACGCGGCACCGATATTCAGCTCGGCGGCAATCTTGACATGCGGCTCGAAGCGGAAATTGAGGACATTGACGAGGCCTCGCGGAAAAAATCTGCGAAAAAAATCACGGCGGAAGTCGCCGAAGAGAAACGCAAAGTTCTGGAGGCCGGGGGGCTATATGTTTTAGGCACAGAACGCCATGAAAGCCGCCGCATTGATAATCAACTGCGCGGCCGGTCAGGCCGTCAGGGCGATCCCGGGCATTCAAAATTCTTCCTCAGCATGGAAGATGATTTGATGCGGATTTTTGGCGGAGAGCGTATGGATGGCCTCATGCAGAAATTCGGGTTTGAAGAAGGCGAATCTCTGGTTCATCCCTGGCTCAATCGGGCTGTTGAAAAATCTCAGGAAAAAGTCGAGGCCCGTAACTATGAAATCCGTAAAAACCTGCTGAAATTCGACAATGTGATGAATGATCAGCGTAAAGCCATCTATGACCAGCGCCGGGATGTGATGATCAGCAATGATTTAACCGAAACATTAGCCGATATGCGCATTCAGGTGGTTGATGATCTGGTGACAAAATATATCCCGCCCCGGGCCTATCCGCAGGATTGGGATATAAATGGCATGAGCATCGAAGCAACCCGAATTTTCAGCCGGGATTTCGGGCTCAAGGAATGGGTCAAGGAAGAAGGTATCGATGCGGACGGCTTTGAAGACCGCCTGATTGATGAGACAGATCGTTTTATGGCAAAACGGGCGGCCGATTTTGGGCCGGACATCATGCGGCAAGTAGAGCGGAGCGTTCTGCTTCAGGCCATTGACCGCTATTGGAAAGACCATCTGGCGCAACTGGACCATTTGCGTCAGGTCATTCAGCTTCGTGCTTACGGCCAGCGTGACCCGCTTAATGAATATAAAACAGAGGCCTTTGCCATGTTTGAAACGATGTTGGAGGAAACACGCGATAATGTTGTCATGCTTCTGTCCCATATTGAAGTTCAAACAGAACAGCCCGTGCCCGAATTGAAAGAACCCGATCTTTCCGTATTAAATACGAGCCACAAGGACACCGCAACCCTCAATCCCAATGATCCAAAATCATGGGGAAATGTCCCCCGCAATGCCCCCTGTCCTTGCGGCAGCGGCAAAAAATACAAACATTGCCACGGAAAAGTCGTCCCAAAAGTTGGCCGCAACGACCCCTGCCCCTGCGGCAGCGGCAAAAAATACAAACATTGCCACGGGGCGTTGTAACGCTCTCTTCTGGATATTTTCTGTCGGCCTCGACATTAACGATCAGATTTAAAGCCCGGCCTTACCTATTTTCTGGCCCATGTTGAGGAATTTTTCGCGGCGGAGGGTTTTGAGTTTATCGCCGCTGAGGGCGGAGAGTTCGCTTAAGGATGTTTCAAGCGTTTTACGGATGGCCTCCATGGTTAATTGATGGTCCCGGTGCGCGCCGCCAACTGGTTCGGGAATAATTTCATCAATAACATTAAGTTTCAGCAAATCCTGCGCGGTGATTTTCAGGGCATTTGCCGCATCCTCGGCCTTGTCGGACGTGCGCCATAGAATGGATGCGCAGCCTTCTGGTGAAATCACGGAATAAACCGCATGTTCCATCATCATCACCCGGTTTCCGGCCGCAAGGGCCACCGCGCCGCCAGAGCCGCCTTCGCCCACAATGATGGACACCAGCGGCACTTTCAAACCAAGGCAGGTTTCGGTTGATCTGGCGATGGCTTCGGCCTGTCCGCGTTCTTCGGCACCAATCCCGGGATACGCGCCGGAGGTGTCGACCAGCGTGATCACCGGGATATCGAATTGTTCCGCCAATTTCAGCAGCCGGACGGTTTTACGATACCCCTCTGGCCGCGCCATGCCAAAATTATGTTTGATCCGGCTTTGGGTGTCATGGCCTTTTTCATGACCAATGACCACCACCGACTGGCCGTTAAAACGGCCAAGCCCGCCCATAATAGCCACATCATCAGCAAAGGCCCGGTCCCCCGCCAAGGGCATAAAATCTGTGATCAGTTGCGCCACATAATCCTTGAAATGAGGCCGCTGTGGATGGCGGGCCACTTTAATCTTCTGCCAGGGCGTTAATTTGGCGTAAGTATCACGCAATAGCTTGTCTCGCTTGCCTTCGAGCCGCCCGACTTCTTCGGCAATATTGATTTCTTCACCGCTTTCAAGGTTGTTCATGTCACGTATCCGGCTTTCCAGCTCGGCAATGGGTTTCTCAAAATCAAGATAAGTCAGCATATATATTTCTCAAAAATAACCTAAATTTTAAATCGTAAGCTTCACACCGTCCTTATACCCGCCATTTTACGCCTTGGAAAGAGGATGTTTTTGCTGAACGAGAGATTTCAGCCTTTCTTCCAAAACATGGGTATAAATCTGGGTTGTGGTAATATCGGAATGACCGAGCATTTTCTGTACCGCCCGCAAATCCGCCCCGCGAGACAAGAGATGAGTGGCAAAAGCATGACGCAGCACATGGGGGGAAAGCTGGCTGGGAAGAATGCCGGCCTCTGCCCCGATTTTTTTCAATAACTGGGCAAAGCGGTGGCGGGTTAAATGTCCCTTGGCCCCGCGTGAGGGAAATAACCATTTGCTGTTATTGCCGCTCGGGGAAAGTGACGTCATGGCTTCTATATAAACTTCCAAAGCCTTGATCGCCCGATCATTCATGGGCACGAGGCGCTCTTTGTTGCCCTTGCCGCGAACAAAAATATACGGTTGCCCGCTTCTGACAGCGCTAAGCGGCAGACTGACAAGTTCCGTCACGCGAAGGCCGGTGGCATATAATAACTCAATCAACGCATGAAGCCTGAGCGATTTAAGGCCCGGTTTGTTTTGTGCCCGTTTATTTTGTGCTTGAGCCTCAACCAGTTTCAGCAATTTACTGACCTGATCTTCACTTAATAATTTCGGCAGGGACTGCCCAATTCTGGGGCTGTCGATACCAAGTGCGGGATTGTCGCCCCGCAGGCCTTCCCCATAAAGAAATTTAAAAAACTGCCGCATACTTGATAATTTTCGGGCTTGCGTTCGGGCGGCCAGGCCCTTTTTCTGCAACAGAGCGAGATACGCCCGCACCTGATCCCGCGTGATGTCATTCAATGGGGCAGGCGCATTTTGCGATAAATGATCAAGATCCCGGGCGTAAGACTCAAGCGTGTTGTTTGAGGCGCCCCTTTCCGCCCCCAACATCTCCAGAAACTGATTGATCAGAATAGAGTCAGAAACCATTATTGGCCAGAATTTCAAGGGCAAAGCTATGGGCCTCTGCCTCCAGCCCCATAGACCTTAAGGCCCTGATAATGGCGCTTGCGCCTGTGGGGTCAAGATTTGGGGCCTCCGCCAAGAGACATAATAAAATCGTTTCTCCCAGTTTTTTCTCAGACACCGATTGTATCAGACTACGCCATATGGACACGGGGATAGGAACAGGCAGCGCGCGGCCTTGGTCAATTTTTATGGGCGCGGTAAGTTCCTGCCACATGGCTTCCGGGACGATTAATCCCAAGGCTTCGGCAACAGAATAAAATAAAGCGGCCTTTCCCTGCCGCAAATCCGGTGACAAAACCATCTGACCATTCCACCAGAAATCAAGGATTTCTTTTGACCAGGGAAGCTCATTGTTTTTACCCGAAACAATCATCATAGGCCATATATCCACCAATGCCCGCGTCGCACCCACATGCCCGGAAAAGGCCGCCGTTCGAACAAAACTGAACCAATCCCATGCTTTTCTGTCCTGACCCGCCAATAACAGCGCGCGCGTAATATGATGAGCGTGAAATAACAATTCTTCTGACGGGATCAATGATTGCACCGTCCGTGAATTTAACAGGGCTGCGCGCGGCAAATCCCTATTCACAGTTGCCCTGTCCCATATGACTTTTAAGGTCTCCGCTTTTTGTATGTCACTTATTTGCCTGGCGGCAGATTGATAAAGCAGAACATCCCCCATAACCGTTTCATCCATTTTGGAAATCGCGATTGCATTGGCATATTCATCATCCGAAAAGCTCATATTGCTTAAAAGCAGGATGAACCTATCAACCGGAAAAGTTGCCTTCTTATAGCTCTGTGCGCCCGCCAGAAGCCGGTCTGTTTTGCTCACATTAGGATTGCCGGAAAGCGCATATAAAACCAGCGGCGAGGCTTGCCTGAACATCTCTGCCTCAATAGGCTGTTCCAATACCGTCAACATACTATATGTCATGGGATCCATCTGATCTAACCCGGATGAAAGAGAGACACTTCTTTCGCCAGCCTCTTCTTTTGAAGAAAGTTTGTTGATTAAATCATAAAATACAAAATCCGTATCGCCCTGCTCCATAAGAAATTCAATGGTCAGCCCTGCGCCCTCGGCATTTCCCTCCATGGCCTGACAATAGGCCAACAGCTTCAGCCAATAGGGGCTACTGGATAGCGTATCCTCTATGGCCTGCCGCGCGAGCAGACATGCCGCAGAAATATCGCCGGCCATCAACATCAGGTCACTGGTTTTTTGGTCTTTCGCATAAGAATCTTGAGGTAAAAAATTCAAGAAAGATACCAACGCTTTCAAATCACCCATTTCCGAGATTTTTCGAATTCTAAGCGATAAGAAACCTTTTAAGTCTTCGGATTTTTCTGACCCTGTATCCACATCACCTGAATGCCGCGCCTTAGGAACCTCAGCCGCTGACAAGAGAAGTTTTCTGGTCAAGCCTGCCATAACCGGGGACCTGCTTGGCACGGACAGAGCGGACAGCAATTGTTCAATGCGCGCGCGATCAGACCCCTGCCATAAAGTCATCGAAAATCCACCATTTTCTTCTCTCAACAAACCCTTTTCCGCAGGAACGGGTTCAACCAGCTCTATGGCTTCCACTTCAAACCTATCCTGCCCCGCTGCTTTGGATGGGCGCGGGGCAACAGGGGCTTCTTGCGCCGCTAAAGGATCATATAGTGTCTCGTTGAGGGAGGGCTGTTCTTCGTATTTTTTTTCTGGGCGTTTTTTTTCTAGTGGAATATAAGGGCCCGACGCGCCCGCAGGAAACAATATAGACCTTGGCAATGCCCTTGCTGGTTTTTTATCAAGCGGCGCCAATTCAGGGGTTTTTATTATTTTGGCTGAGGATTCTTTGGAAGGCTTTTCCGAGGGTTTTTCCTGTTGAGCCATGAGAGGCCCTATAGGTAACAGGCTAAAACCTGCCGCTATTACAAAACCGGCATGTATAAGTTTTTTGCGGATCATATTATTTCCTAATCAATACCAGTAAATTCCTGAAAAAATTTAAGGCCCGTCAAATTTATATTATTGAGGAAATCTATCATCAGACAATATTTTTTCCACTTGGTTTCTGGGGGGATCAATTTCAACCGTCATAAGATAAAGCCCGCCCCCAAGGATTGCTAATAAAATTAGTATGATAATCACGAACCAAAATTTACCCATTATTTCTGCTTTTCCCTACTTTATAGTAATATATTGTATGACAATGGTTTCATTCTAACCATATCATCGTCAATCGTAAAGTGCCCACTCACTTTCCTGTATTTTTCCTATGGCATCCTCTGTATTTTCCAAGATAATATTCAAAAAAAATATGGTGTTATTATGACTTTCTATATGTATAAGTTTAAAAGCCGTGTTAAGAGTATAGCATCATGAAACGTGTACAGAAAACCAAAATAAAATTTCCCAATGACCGGTTAAGATACCCTTTAACCAAAAGTATTTCCCTGATCGGCCTTATGGGGTCAGGAAAAACAACTGTTGGTGTACGTCTGGCGCGCAAACTAGGGTTGTCCTTCGTTGATTCCGATGCCGAAATTGAAATTGCGGCAGATCATACCGTAAGTGAAATTTTTGAAAAATTTGGCGAAGAAGACTTCCGCACAGGAGAAAGAAAGGTCATCAGCCGCCTGATTTCTGATCAGCCCAATATTCTTGGTACGGGCGGCGGGGCATTTATGAATAAAGAAACCCGCAAAAGATTGCTCGATAAAACCATCACGATTTGGTTAAGGGCAGATATTGATCATTTGGTGGAACGGACATCTCGGCGCAATACCCGCCCCCTTCTTCGCACAGGAAACCCCGAAGAAATATTGCGGAATCTTGCCAAAATACGCTACCCTGTCTATGGACAGGCCGCCATTACAGTAGAAACCGGTGCCGACCCTCATGAAAAAGTGGTCAATGATATTATTCGCAAGCTTAACCAGTATCTTGCGCCAAAAAAGATTTCCGAAATGAAGAACAGAGAAAAAAAATGACCCAGAAAATAACGGTTTCTCTGGAAAGCCATAGTTATGATATCCTTGTGGGTGAGGGGCTGCTGGATCAGGCCGGCGCGCTTATCGCCCCCCTGTTGCCAAGGCTGAAAACTGTGGTTATCACAGATGAAAATGTGGCAAAACACCAGCTTCCGCGCCTTGAAAAATCGCTTGTCTCGGCAAACATAGAATTTGACACCATCATTATGCCAGCAGGAGAGGCCTCAAAATCCTTTCACCATTTGGAACATCTTCTGGATCAGCTACTGTCTTTAAAATTAGAGCGAAATGATATAATCGTCGCTTTTGGCGGCGGCGTTATTGGTGATTTGGTGGGGTTTGCCGCCAGCATTTACATGCGCGGTATTGATTTTATTCAAATCCCGACCACACTCTTGGCTCAGGTTGATAGTTCTGTCGGCGGCAAAACCGGTATCAACAGCTCACGCGGCAAAAATCTTGTGGGCAGCTTTCACCAGCCTTGCTTGGTTCTGACCGATGTCAGCAGTTTGAACAGTCTGCCCAAAAGACAGCTGTTGGCGGGATATGCGGAAGTGGTAAAATACGGCCTGATTGACGATGCAACGTTTTTCAGCTGGCTGGAAAAGAATGGCCAGAAAATTATCTCTGGCGATCCAGAGGCCCGGCGGGAGGCCATTGTCAAAAGCTGCCAAGCCAAAGCGCGTGTCGTTGCCGAGGATGAAAAAGAGCGCGGCAACCGGGCCCTGCTTAACCTTGGTCATACTTTTGGTCACGCGCTAGAGGCAGAAGCCGGATATTCAGACCTTCTTTTCCATGGGGAGGCCGTCGCCATTGGCATGGTCATGGCCTTTAATTTATCGGTTAAAATGGGCCTTTGCTCTAAAGAAGATGCCGAAAGGCTGCAACAACATCTGGAAGAAATGTCCCTGCCAACGCGCATAAGTAAAACGGACCACCCAATATCACAGGTTAAAATGACGGCGGAGCGATTATATGGCCATGTTTTGCAGGATAAAAAAAAATCAGATGGGCGGGTGAATTTTGTGATAGTATCCGGCATTGGAAAGGCATTTTTAAGCAATGATATTAACCCCGAAGATGTTAAAAAAATCTTCCTGTCTGCCCTGCAGGGCAATAACAATTAAGGTGTTTTTTCCATGACGTCCGAATTAATCACAGAAATTTTTATCTTTGCTGGCGGCATATTTTTCCTGATTTTTCTAGCGGGTATTTTCTCCGGTGCGGAAACCGCATTGACCGCCACCTCACCATCCCGTATCCACCGTTTGGCCAAGGCTGGCAACAAACGGGCCAGACTTGTGGAAAAATTAATAGATAATTCTGAAAAACTGATCGGGGCGATTTTGCTGGGCAATAATCTGATCAATATTCTGGCATCCGCCCTTACCACCGCATTTTTTATCCGCCTGTTCGGGGAAGTTGGCGTGCTGTATGCCACATTGGTCATGACCATATTGGTGCTGGTTTTTTCAGAGGTTCTACCCAAGACATACGCCATTGCCAACCCGGAAAAACTGGCGCTGAAACTGGCCCCCTTCGCTAAGCTGGTGGTTATGCTTTTTTCGCCGGCTGTGGCACTGGTACAGGTTATTGTCCGGGCGACGCTGAAAATTTTCGGCGTTGATTCATCAGGCCAGCCATTTATATCCGCCCATGATGAAATTCGGGGCGCCATTAGTTTTCAAGCCCACGAAGGTGGCCTGATCAAATACAATAAAGACATGCTTGACAGCATTCTTGATTTACAGGATGTTCAGCTTGAAGATGTCATGGTACATCGCAAAAATGTAGAAATGATCAATGCGGATGACGACCGGGATGGTATTTTTGCCCAATTGGTCAATAGCCCCCATACAAGGCTGCCCCTCTGGCGGGAAGATCCCGACAATATTATTGGCGTCATTCATGCCAAGGAAGTATTGCGCGCCATCATGGCCAATGGCGGTTCAGCAAAAAATATTGATTTCACCAAAATTGCCCATGACCCATGGTTTGTACCAGAAACAACCAGTCTGCAAGAACAATTAGCCCTGTTTTTAGCAAAAAATTCCCACTTTGCTTTGGTGGTTGATGAATATGGCGACTTTATGGGGGTAACAACCCTTGAAGATATTCTGGAAGAAATTGTCGGTGAAATTTATGATGAACATGACACGTCTTCCGAGGAAATTAAACCCTTGAAAAATGGGTCGGTCATTGTCAGGGGCGATACAGCAATTCGTGACTTAAACCGCCAGTTTAATTGGAACTTAAGTGATGAGCATGTGACAACGATTGCCGGACATGTCATTGATATTGCAGAAACAATTCCCCTTCCCGGCCAGCGGTTTACACAAATATCGACCACCCCCGGCTTTACTTTTGAGGTCTTAAAAAGACGCCGCAATCAAATCACCTCTATATTGATTATTCCCGATAGTGCCGGGCCCGAGAAATAGGGTTTATTTCTTGGGGGTATTGTTGAGAATTTTGGTGATTTCCGCAATATGATCTGGCGCAAGTCGGCGAATATTATCGGCCATCTGATTGGCCATTATTACAGCTTCCGGTGATAATCCTGATGTATCCAACGTGATTTTCGGACGCGATTCCCGGGCCAGCTGCTCGATCTCCTCTGCGTCATCCCAAATTAAATTGAAATAGCTGATCACCTTTTGCACCAAGGCCCACGTAGGCTGGCCCCGGTGGCCATGCTCCAATGCGGACAGATAGGCCGGGCTAATATGTAAATCTGATGCCATCTGCTTTTGGCTCACGGCTTTGTCCGCCCTAAGCTGCCTTATTTTTTTACCAAGCGGTGTCATACATTCGCCCCCGGCGGTGCGCCCTGCTTTACGTTCTGCCCCCGCTTCAAGACCACATATAACGCGCCGTCACCGCCATGTTCGATGTTAGCCGAATAATAAGAGACAATATATTGCGCCAAGGCCCCCTGAGACAGCCATCTTGGCACATTAGCCCTTAAGATCCCACTTCCTTTGACACCGGTTTTTTGGCGGCCCTTACCAGTCACCACCAAAATTGATCTTTTGCCGCAGCGGTGGGCCTCTTCGATGTAACGGGTGAGCGCATCAAAAGCCCGGTCTTGAGACAGGCCGTGAAGGTCGATTTTCCCTTCGGGCTTTACCTTTCCGCGCCGCAGTTTCTGCTGCCAGTTATGATCAATATTTTTAAGCGAGAAAGCCTGCTCATTTAGCCGCGCCGCAGGGGCAGTTAAGGATTTTTGGGTGTTAAAAGAAAAGTTTTCTGACACATTATTTAAATAAAACGACTTGCGGACAAGGGGGGTCATGACTTGATTGCTGTTTAATCTGGTAATATTTTCAGTGACTTTCTGCCAGAGTTTTTTTTCCTCCGCACTTAAGCTGTCCCGTGGTTTTTTACCGCCCATTACGGGCCAGCCTTTGTAAGCGATATATTTTGATCAGATAATAGTTTTTGGGCCAACTCATTTGGTAACAAGAAATAATACCGGCCTAAATCCTTCATGGGGCCCGCCATTAAACCGGCATCCTCGCCAATGCCCCAATAAACATCGCCCCGTACCCGGCCCTTGATCGCGCCGCCCGTATCTTGCGCGATAACCAATCGTCTGATGGGATCTGTAATTTCTGTCGATGGTTTAAGGTCGAGCCAAACAGGAATGCCCAATGGCACAAATTTACGGTCTACCGCCAGTGACCTTCCGGCAGTAAGTTCCACATTCATGGCCCCAACCGGCAACCGGCCCTCCATAGCCCTAAAAAAAACATATGACGGGTTTTTCCACATCAATGCCTCAGCCTGCAAGGGGTTACCCTTGATCCAGCCCCTGATGGCCTGCATGGACATATCCTGTTTTTCAATCTCGCCGCTCTGAATTAAAAACTTTCCAATGGCATGATACGCCTTACCATTTTTGCCGGCATAGCCAAAAAGCTTCTGATCACCATTTTCATAGCGGATAATGCCGGAACCTTGAATATGCATAAAAAAAGCATCTACCGGGTCTTTTAACCAAACCAGTTCCAGCGCTTGGTTTTCCAACGCGCCCCTATCGATTATTTCGCGGTCTTTATAAGGCACAAACGCGCCGTCCCTGACTTCGCCAATGATGGTTTTTCCTTTTAAATCGGCGCGGAAATCTCCAAGATCCAGAGTTTTTAGGCTCCCCGGCAGGCCATAAAGTGGATAGTTATATTCTGCGGACGGTTTGTCGCTGCCATGATATTCCGGTGCAAAATATCCCGTGAACAGCCCTTCTGTATCTTTGGCATAAGAAATAACCGTGAAATATTGCTCAAAAAATTCTTTGGCCTGATGATCGGTTGGCACCTCAAACGTCTCGGCCAATTGGCAGGAAGGGTGCCAATCGCCGGCGCGGCCACCAAGCCTTTCCGGAGATATTATTTTTGTCGCAGGCCAGGACAGGAATATACGGCAGGAGTTTTTAAAGGCCGCCAGCGCCTGACTTTGCGGATCCGATGACCAATATTCAAGATCACCATAAGACACCGCCATAAATTCAGGCTCTTCTCGGAGGGCGTCATCTTTTACCAAAACCCACAAAAACAAGAGAAGGGATAATAAAAATCCCGCGCCGACAATTATAAAAGATTTCCGCATATGTTATATCATTCTATGGGTCCTAGCCCGTGCGCGTCGCAACCAGTGTCCAGTTAGGGTCCGCGCTTTTCACATCCCGGCAAAATGTCCAAATATCAGATATTTTAATCGCCCTATCTGCGTCACCCTCAATAATCTTGTCGTCCGCATCGCGCGTAGACATAATCATATGACTGGTAAATTCAACCGTGACTTCCGCAAGGCTGCCCGTCAGCGTCACATCAAGAAGATCAATTTTTTCAACATCCATTAACTTGTTTTCATACCGCAGTTTCTTTTTCTCCATGGCATCAATGGCCCCGGAAAACTGATTATAGACTTGCCGGCTTAACATACTGCGCAAGGTTTTCCTGTCCTTGCTCCAAAAAGCATTTAAAATCAGGCCATAAGCATATTCGGCCCCATCAAAAAAGCTCAGCACATTAAAAGAAGGGTCTAATTGATGTATCTTTTCAACCACAGCGTAAAATGGTGATGATTTTGGAAGGCCTAAATTAACGGGTGGTTCAATCTGTTCCTCATCCGGCAGAATGGCGTAAATATCATTTTCATCATCTGCCTTATTTTGATGGCGCCTGTCATCATTCTGGTCACCATAAGCCGCCCCTTTATCCTCGGGCTGGTCTTTGGTCGGGTCATAGCCGGTTTTTTTGCCCAGCGTCCGGCGAAGCTGAAACAAAATAAACACGGCAACCAGTGCCAAAATTACAATAAGTTCTACGCTTTCTGTTTCCGTTTGCATTTTTTCCTGTTCCACGCCTTGGCTAAAGATGAATAATACTTAATATAGCCTGTATATATAAGCCTTATTATGATAAATTTAAATACAGATTTTTATTTTATCAAACAATAGGCCCCTAATTTTATATTTAAGAGTCCAAAAATATGCCTTTGCTGATATTGATCATGCTTCTTAGCGTACCCTATCTGGAATTTCTGGTTTTTCTGGAGGTTGGCAGTGCTATTGGCGGGTTTCAGGCCCTGTTACTCACCATCTTGACCGCTGTCATCGGGATTTATCTGATCCGTCAGCAGGGCATAATGGTCTTGAACCGTATGCATGAAACATTGCAGCGCGGCGAAAGTCCCGTAGAAGATATTCTGCATGGGGTCTTTTTATTGGTCGCCGGGCTGTTTTTTCTCTTACCGGGTTTCATTACCGATAGTATTGCTGTGTTGTTGGCGACCCCCCCGATCCGGGCCGTTCTTGGAAAAATCATTGTGCAGAATATTCGCAACAGTTTTTACAAAAACACCTCAGGGCATAAAAACGGCCCTCGCCCCCCTGAAGGAATCATCATAAACGGGGAATATGAAGAAGAAAAAGATAACCCAAAAAATATTGACCACAAGGACTAGGGTCTGTGGATAATTAAGCTCCAAACAACATAATATAGCAGATATTTGAAGCTTTCACCATCTTCACCTTGTGCTGAGACACAATCCATGATAGCCACATCTTTTTATAAGAAACCATTATAGCAATTGGGATATATTTATGTCAGACGAAACAGAAAACAAAGCAGAAGAAAAAACAGAGGTTGCTGGTGAAAATACCGGCCCTCAAATTGGCATTCTTGGCCAATATATCAAAGACCTGTCTTTTGAAAACCCGACGCCGGCGCAAACATTGCAAAAATTATCCCAGGAAAAACCTTCCATGGATATCAATGTTAATCTGAACGCCAAGGCCGTAGGGGAAGATGTCTATGAAGTTGATCTGAAAATAACCACCACAGCCAAGGCCGGTGATGACATTGCTTTTGTGGCTGAATTGATTTATTCGGGCCTTTTTGCCGCAAAGAACCTGCCGGAAAATACCCTGCAGCCATTCCTGATGATCGAAGCCCCCCGCCAGCTATTCCCTTTTGCGCGCCGCATTGTTGCTGATGTCACGCGGGACGGCGGTTTCCCGCCATTGATGCTGGAGCCTATTGACTTTGCCGCGCTATATCAGCAGCAAATGCAAAATATTCAGGATCAGGCCGAACCAAAAGATGATGTGGTTGTAAATTAAGCCATTTAATCTATCGTTTATTTTAAAACCTCCAGACTTTATTGTCTGGGGGTTTTATTTTGAAGAATTATTTTTTATTGTCCAAAGTGTTTTTTCACCCAGTGCCGTCACGAACGCCTCATGGCGTCTTAATTCTTCTTCTGTGGGGTGATGCGGGCGGCTTTCGCGAAAGATACGCTCCTGCGTTTGAACAATGTCGTTGGCGGTAATTTTTTCTTGCGCGCCCAAGGCAAGGCCCCGCTGCCGGCCGCCCCTCAATTCCAGATAAACCTCTGCCAATAATTCTGCATCAAGCAAGGCCCCGTGCTTAACGCGGCTTGAATTATCAATGGCGAATCTTTTACATAAGGCATCAAGAGTATTGGGCGAGCCGGGGAATTTCCGGCGGGCAATTTCAAGGGTGTCCACCGCCCGGTTGCTCGGATATTCTTTATGGCCAACCTGCGATAATTCCCAATTGATAAATTTCATGTCAAAGCTGGCGTTATGGGCCACCAGTTTAGCGTCCCCGACAAAATCAATAAATGCCGGGTAAATTTCAGAAAATGTTGGAAAACCCTTAAGAAACTCCGCGCTATGCCCATGAATACGAAACGCCCCTTCCGGCATATCCCGCTCTGGATTGACATGTTGATGATAAATGCGGCCCGTGGGCAAATAATTTTCCACCTCAACGCAGCCTATTTCCACCAGCCGGTCACCTGTAAAAGGATCAAACCCTGTTGTTTCTGTATCAAAAACGATTTCCCGCATTGGCTTTTTATCCTGCTTGCTTGTCTTTAAATTTGGCTTACTTGTCTTTTTTGGCGCGAATTTCTTTAATGATTTTAGCGACCTGATCCTCAGCATAGCTTATGCCCCGGTCGCTTTGAACGATAAAATCTGCGCGCCGTCTTTTTTCTTCATCCGGCATTTGCTGAGCCAGAATATTTTCGAACTTTTGCAAAGTCATACCGGGGCGGGATAAAACGCGCCGCCGCTGAAGCGCCGCCGGCGCCGAGACCACAACGGTAAAATCACATTGTTTTTCCCCACCTGTTTCAAATAACAATGGCACATCCATCACCACCAGACCATGACCTTCTGCCCGCGCCTGATCAAAAAAGACCTGTCGCCTATCAGATACCATTGGGTGTAAAATGGATTCCAGTTGTTTTAATGCCGCCGGATCATCAAAAACCCTTGCTCCCAAGACTTTTCTGTCAATGCCGTTTGGGGTCATAGCATTTGGAAAAAGGCCGCCCACCAATGGCACGGCCGCGCCGTCCTTACCCATCAAAATATGTACCGCCCCATCAGAATCAAACACAGGGATCTGCGCCCTCTCAAACATTTTTGCGGTTTCCGATTTCCCCATACCAATAGATCCCGTGAGGCCAATGACTATTATTTTATCTTGGGTCATCGCAATGCCTCAAGAATATAATATCGAAGGCCTGGTTCCACCTCTGGCGTCCGTCCAAACCAGGCCTGAAAGGCCGGGGCCGCTTGGTATAATAGCATTCCCAGCCCATCAACATAAGGGTTGCCGCGCATTTTTGCTTGTTTTAAAAGCGGGGTTTCCAAAGGGTTATATACAATATCATAGACCACCGCCATAAGAGGCAATTCAGACAGGTCAATATCCAATGGGGGCTGCCCCTTCATACCAAGGCTCGTCGTGTTAACCAGAAGCGTTGCGCCGCCCATGTTTTTTGATCGATCCTGCCAGTCACAGACCCTTATGCGGGGATCATTATATATTTCAGCAAGCTTTTCAGCGCGGCCGCGCGTCCGGTTTATTAGCCGGATTTCCGAAATGCCGTCATCCAGCAAACTGACGATAGCGGCCCGCGCCGCGCCGCCCGCGCCAATGATTACCGCCGCCGCCCCATTGGATGACCATGTGGGGACGCTTGTTTTAAGGTTGGTCAGAAAACCAATACCATCTGTATTGCGGCCAAATAAGCGGCCATCCTTTTGAACGGTGATGACATTTACCGCGCCAATTCTCTGAGCAACCTCATCTATCTCATCCAAAAAAGGCAGCGCAATTTCCTTATGGGGAACAGTCAGATTCAAGCCGGTAATTTCTTTTTTGGCCAAAGATTTTAAAAACTCCCCCAAGGCCTCCGGCTTAACCGCATAGGGCAAATATTCCCCCGGAATGTTATATTTATCCAGCCAATAACCATGCAAGCGAGGGGAAAGGGAATGGCTGACAGGCCAACCAACCACGCCGGCCTTTATTTTTAAATCTTTTTTCATATTTCTAACCAATGAACCAGTGTGAAATATTAGCTAATACCAGAATCAGTGACATCTCTTTTTTCTTTTTCATCATCAAACCGATACTTCAAATTCATAATAGCGCCCGCTGTTTCTTCGATGGATCTTCTGGTCACATCAATAACGGGCCAGCCGCGCCCGGAAAAAAGCCGCCGCGCCTGCTGAACTTCTTTTTTTATGGATTCTTCATTCACATACGTAGTTTCTTTTTCTTCTTTTAAGGATAACAAACGATTGCGCCTGATTTGAACCAGCCGATCCACACTGTTAATCAGGCCCACAACAAATTTACCGCCCAAGTCATCCAGTTCGCGCGGCAATGCCTGATCCGGCACAATGGGGATATTCGCCGTTTTCATCCCTTTATTTGCCAGATAGATGCTTGTGGGTGTTTTAGAGGTTCGAGATACCCCAAGTAAAACAATATCTGCTGATTTTATACCTTGCGGATTCTGGCCATCATCATGCATCAGGGTATATTGCATGGCATCTATTCGGGCAAAATATTCATCATTCATTTTATGTTGAAGGCCGGGACGCGCGATACTTTTTTGACCCAGATGATGACCTAATTCCCGAATTATGCTGTGTAATACTGAAATATAGGGCCAATGGTTTTCTTCACATGCCTCAATCAAAACCTGTTCAATATCACTATTGACCAATGTAAACATCACAATGCCCGGCTTTTCTTTAAATTCCGGAATAAGCCGTCCCATATGACGGGCGGTTCTGACCATTGGCCAATAATGTTTTTTGGCTTTTATCTCGGGAAATTGCGCCAAGGCCGCCTTGGCAACCTGTTCAAGGGTATCTCCTGTTGCATCAGATACCAGATGAAGATAAATCTCTTTCATTATCAACCCTATTGCTGTTTTGGCCTTAATTACGGGGATAACTGGCCTTATATTATAAAAGACGTAAAATTATGCACCCCTTTCATTTATTATACAATTATTATCCTTTTATGGATAACTTTTTTTAGAACCTGTGGGGATCAGAATGTAATTTTTTTATCTCCTGTCAATATAAAAACTATCCCCGATATTCACACTTTTAAAGCCCTTGCCTTCCTGTGCTTATCCATAGACTTATTCTGCCAAATCCGCTATGTGATAAAAAATGTTTTTTTAAGACTGTTCTGTCAATTGTTTTGGGGGTAACTTTTAATTCTCTTTATTCACAGGCAACCACTACAACCACTATTTATATATTTATAAAAATATAAGATAGTAGTTTATTCTTGAGTGTATAACGACGATCGAAAAATATATGAAAAATAATAAACTTTTTCTCCAGACTTTAAATGGTCAGGTTACGGATAAAATTCCCTTTTGGTATATGCGCCAAGCAGGAAGATATTTACCAGAATATATGGAAAACCGCAAAACTGCGGGATCCTTTCTGGATCTTTGTTATGCGCCTGATTTTGCCGTAGAGGTAACTTTGCAACCTCTTCGTAGATACCAAATGGACGCCGCCATTCTTTTCTCAGATATTCTTGTTGTCCCTCATGCTTTAGGTCAACATCTTGAATTCAGACAGGGCGAAGGGCCTGTTCTTACACCTGTAGACACAGCCGATAAAATAAATGGGCTTAGCATGGAAGGTTTTCATAAACATCTGGCACCTGTATATGAAACGGTTACGCGGTTACATAAGGAAATTCCAGAAACAACCACATTAATTGGTTTTGCCGGCGCGCCCTGGACGGTGGCAACTTATATGGTAGCAGGGCATGGGTCAACAGACCAGGCCGCAACAAGGGCTATGGCCTATCAAGATGAGACAGCCTTTCAAAAGTTAATTGATTTATTGATCGTTTCTACATCTGAATATTTATGTCGTCAAATCAAACAAGGTGCCGAAGTTATTCAATTATTTGATACTTGGGCCGGAAATTTGCCTGATGATCAATTTCGAAAATGGGCCATAGCGCCGGTCAAAAAAATTGTTCAGAATATTCGGGCGATTTATCCAGATACTCCCATCATTGGATTTCCCAAGGGGGCGGGGTGCCGCTATCCTGAATATATTCGCGCTACGGGCATCTCTGCGGTCTCTATAGACACAACAATGCCATTAAAGTGGGTGAGGGATCATATACAGCCTTTATGCCCTGTGCAGGGCAATCTGGACCCTTTGTTATTGGTTGCAGGCGGTGAAATGATGGAAAACCGCGTGAAGGAAATTTTGGATTGTCTTGGTAAAGGACCCTTTATATTTAATCTTGGTCATGGCATAGTTCCGCAAACACCGCCGGAAAATGTCGCGCGGGTTTCTGAAATATTGCGGGACTATAAAAGATAGCAATGGCGGGCCACATGGATAAAAAAGAAAAGGTCGCGGTGATTTTATTAAATTTAGGGGGCCCGGATTCTCTTAAAGCAGTGAAGCCTTTTTTATTTAATTTATTTTATGATCCGGCGATCATTGCCTTGAATAATCCCTGGCGGTGGTTGGTGGCGAAAATTCTTTCAAGAAAGCGTGCGCCGATCGCGCGGGAAATATACAAAAAAATTGGCAATAAATCTCCTATATTAGACCAGACGGAAGCGCAGGCAACCGCGCTTGAAAATACCTTGAACATAGAGGATGAAATTGAGTATCATTGCTTTATTTCCATGCGTTATTGGCATCCTTTTTCCTGTGATGTTGTCGAGAAAGTGAAAATTTTTGCGCCTGATCGAATAGTCTTGCTTTCATTATATCCGCATTATTCAATCACAACCACTGGGTCATCCCTGATAGACTGGGCAAAAAATGCCCAAAAATCCGGTCTTGATGCGCCTTATAGGGTGGTAAAGGACTATCCAGAGGATACAGGTTTTATTGAAGCTCATGTAAGTTTAATACAGACAGAAATTAAAAAAATCGGGTCACTGGATGATTACCGCATTTTATATTCTGCTCACGGGTTGCCAGAAAAAATAATTGAGGCGGGTGACCCCTACCGCCAGCATACTGAAAATACCTGCCGCACCATTCAGGAAAAACTTGATCATCCAGATCATGTTGTTTGTTTTCAAAGCCGGGTTGGCCCGTTAAAATGGATTGAACCCTATACCGACGATGAAGTCAGGCGGGCAGGTGAAGAAGGAAAATCGGTGATTATTGTGCCAATTTCTTTTGTGTCAGAACATTCGGAAACATTGGTAGAACTGGATATAGATTACCGGAAAATTGCCAAAGAAAGCGGGGTTAAGAACTATATTCGCATAGCCGCTATTGGGTGCCATCCCTCATATATTTCCACATTGGCAAAATTAACGAAGGCGGCGTTTAAATGATGGAACAGATAAACAGCTTTTTATCAGAGCATTATACCTGGCTTCTTTCTTTTCATATTATCGCTGTGATTAGCTGGATGGCAGGCATGTTTTATATGCCGCGATTGTTTGTCTATCATACCCGATTGGAAATAGGCTCAAATGCGTCTGAAATGTTCAAGGAAATGGAATTAAAACTGATCAGGGTTATTATTAATCCTGCTATGATATTTGCGTGGATTTTTGGGTTATCTATGGCGTTTGGTCAGGATATTTGGGGGCAGAGCTGGTTTCAGTTAAAGTTTCTTTGTGTGATTTTAATGAGCGGTTTTCATGGGTTTTTATCCCGTTGGCGTAAGCAGTTTGCCCGGGATAAAAATATACATACTGAAAAATTTTATCGTCTTGTTAATGAAGTTCCGACAATATTAATGATCATTATTGTATTTCTTGTGATTATGAAAGCCTTTTAAGGCTTGACAGCAGGATGCTTGCTATTTAGAAAACATCCTTTCATTTAGGATAATTATACTTTATCATACTCAATATTATTTCAAATATAATGTTCATTGATGTCTTATTATATGAACCACGTCTCGTGACTTTTGTGTCAAATCAACAGAATTATTTCCCTTAACAATACCATATGGATATACCAAATGAATCTTTTGGAACTTAAAAAGAAATCGCCAAGCACATTACTTCTTTTGGCGGAAGAGCTTAATGTGGAAAATGCGAGCAATATGCGAAAACAAGACATGATGTTTGCGATTTTAAAAGAGCTGGCAGAAAAAGGGGAAGAAATAACCGGGGGCGGCACGATTGAAGTCTTGCAGGACGGATTTGGGTTTTTACGTTCACCAGAAGCCAATTATCTACCGGGGCCTGACGATATTTATGTTAGCCCAAGTCAAATCCGGCGTTTTGGTTTTAGAACCGGTGATACCGTAGAAGGTCATATTCGGGGACCAAAAGAAGGTGAAAAATATTTTGCGCTGTTAAAAGTTTCCCAGATTAATTTTGATGACCCGGATGCCGGACGTCATAAAATTCATTTTGACAGCCTGACCCCGCTTCATCCGGATGATAAATTCAAACTTGACCGGGAAGATCCTAGCGTAAAAGATAATTCGGCGCGGGTGATTGATCTTGTTGCGCCAATAGGTAAAGGGCAACGCGCGGTTATTGTGGCCCCGCCGCGTACAGGTAAAACGGTGTTATTGCAGAATATTGCCCATGCCATTACGGAAAACCATCCGGATGTATTTCTTATCGTTTTGCTGATTGATGAACGGCCGGAAGAAGTCACTGACATGCGCCGTTCCGTGAAGGGCGAGGTTATCAGTTCTACATTTGACGAGCCAGCGACCCGTCATGTTCAGGTGGCGGAAATGGTCATTCAAAAAGCTAAAAGGCTTGTCGAGCATCAATTGGATGTGGTTATTTTATTGGATAGTATCACCAGATTGGCCCGGGCCTATAATACCGTGATCCCAAGTTCCGGTAAAGTTTTGACCGGCGGGGTTGATGCCAATGCGTTGCAACGGCCAAAAAGATTTTTCGGTGCTGCCCGTAATGTGGAAGAAGGCGGATCACTGAGCATTATTGCTACGGCACTAATTGATACCGGAAGCCGTATGGACGAGGTTATTTTCGAAGAATTTAAAGGAACCGGAAACTCTGAAATTGTGCTGGACCGTAAAATCAGCGATAAGCGTGTATTCCCGGCCATTGATATTATTAAATCTGGCACCCGTAAGGAAGAATTGCTTTTGGATAAGACGACATTGGCAAAAATGTATGTATTGCGCCGTATTTTAATGCCGATGGGGTCTGTGGATGCGATGGAATTCTTGATCGGTAAAATTAAAGATACCAAAAACAACGAAGAATTTTATAATTCCATGAATAACTAAAGCGCACAATTAAAGCCCTATACTTTTGGCTGTGGCGTGCCTATAGTTTCCGGTAATAATTAAAAATAATATTATTTCGGGATGAGTTGTTGTGTCACAGGCTAAAGGGCCAAATAATCAAAAGTCAGACTATCGGGTAAGCCTGTTGGAATCATTGATTCCGGTCGGGGCTTTGGTGATACTCCTAATATTATCCGTCAGCATATACGGCGATAATACCCAAGCAGGCTCCAGCCAGATGTCGTTATTGATTAGCGGCGGTATTGCACTTTTGATTGGCTGGAAAAACGGCTTTAGTTGGGGTGAGATTGAAAGTGCCATTTCTCATGGTATTTCCCACACCGTGAATGCCATGCTTATTTTATTGATGGTTGGGGCATTGATCGGGACATGGATATTGTCGGGCACGGTGCCGGCCATGATCTATTATGGTCTGCAAACCCTTAATCCCAACTTCTTTTATGTGACGGCTTGTCTTTTATGCGCGGGCACGGCGATCAGCATTGGCAGCAGCTGGTCAACGGCAGGAACCATAGGTGTTGGCTTGATGGGAATTTCCTCTGGGCTCGGGCTGTCACCGGAAATTACCGCAGGAGCAATCATTTCGGGGGCCTATTTCGGGGATAAAATGTCGCCGCTGTCGGACACCACAAACCTGGCATCAGCGGTAGCGGGATCAGAGCTGTTCAGTCATATAGGCCATATGTTCTGGACGACATTTCCGGCTATTGTCATTTCGTTATTATTATTTCTTTTGATTGGCCTCTATTCAGAAATACCCCCCTTAGAGAATAACATTCAGGATCAATTAGATTTGCTGGATCAGAATTTCCATATTGGTATATATCTCTTGATTCCCATGGCGGTGGTTTTTTATATGGCCTATAAAAAATTACCGGCTTTCCCGACAATTATGACAGGGGCGTTGATTGGCGGGTTATTTGCGGTGGTTTTTCAACAGGATATTATCCTTAAATTTGTCAATGGGGATCAGGTCGGTTTCCTTAATATGTTTGATGGCGTCTGGCGGGCATTGTTTGGCGGGTATGTTTCTGATACGGGCGATGATGCGCTTGACAAACTGTTAAGCCGGGGCGGCATGTCGAGTATGTTGAATGCCATCTGGCTGATTATTTGCGCCATTACTTTTGGCTCTATTCTCGAAAAACTGGGCATGCTAAAGCGTATAATTGACAGCACGCTAACATTGGCCCAGTCAACAGGATCATTAATATTAACAACGGTCCTGACAGCCTTTGGGGTGAATATGTTAACGGCGGATCAATATATATCCATTGTTTTGCCGGGGCGTATGTTTCGGCTGGAATATAAACGCCGAAATCTGGCGGCTAAGAATCTATCACGGTCGCTGGAAGATGGAGGGACGGTTACATCTGTATTGATACCATGGAATATTTGTGCCGTTTATATGTCTGGAACGCTCGGTATTTCACCGTATCTTTTCATCCCATTTTGTTTTTTCAATATATTATGTCCGGTTATGTCAATAATATATGGCTATATAGATTTTAAAATTGAAAGACTGGACAAGCAACAGGCGGCTACTGCGGAGTGAAGGTTGTTCTTTCCAGTTCAATCAGAAATTCCTTGGTTTCAACTCCGTTGCCGCCGGAATAGCCGGTTAATTTTCCATCTTTGCCCATGATTCTATGACAGGGGATTATGATCGGGATGGGATTAAGGCCGCAGGCCGCGCCGACAGGGCGGGGATGAGAGCCAATAGTGGCGGCTATTTCACCATATGTCCGTGTTTCGCCGTATGGAATTTTCAGCATTTCTTGCCAAACCGCCGTTTGAAAAGCCGTTCCGCGTAATTTTATCGGAGGGGTAAGGTCGGGTTTTTTGCCATCAAAATATTGATCCATCTGATTTTTAATAGATCGCAGAAAGGGTGTTTCTGTTGAAAATGGCGACCAACCCCAATCAAGGGAAACCAGCAGGCCGTCCTCTTCGCTTATTGTCAGGTCCCCGATGGGGCTATGGAATGAGAGCTGGGCCATGTTATTTCACTAATATTTATGTTGGGGATAACAGCAATGTTGAGGGATAATAGCCCCTTTTACCTCAAATAACAGTATATCACAACAACCACATATATAGTATATTATAACATAACAAATAAAAGAGAATAATATATGGCTGTGATATATTATTTCTAATATATAATAAATAATGTCGACGAATATCAGGCAAAGGAATAAACCATGGGAATATTTAAATGAAAATAACCATTGATATAGATTGCAGCCCTAAAGAAGTGCGTGATTTTCTTGGGTTGCCGGACATAAAGCCGCTTCAGGAGGCCTTCATGGCCAACATGCAAGATAAACTGTCCGCAGGGCTATCCAAGAAAGACATGGATAAAATGTTTGATCTCTGGATGTCTCCCGGATTAAAACAAGCGGGTGAAAATATGAGCCAAAACATGGAAGCCTTTCAAAATATATTTTGGAATATGTCAAAGGGCAATGATAAATAAACCCCTATTAAATATCAGGATTTAATGTGTCATACGCAGATACTATATATGCTTTATCCAGCGGCAAGGGCAGAGCGGGGGTTTCGGTTATTCGATTATCCGGGCCTAGGACTGGCGCGGTTATATTAAAGCTTACCCAAAAAAAGGCTTTGCCTGCTCCACGTGAAGCACAGCTCTGCTGGTTTGTGGAGCCGGACACGGGCGTTCGGCTTGACCGGGGGTTGTTGTTATATTTTCTCGGGCCCAAAAGCTTCACGGGCGAAGATGTGGCAGAGTTTCATATTCACGGCGGGCGGGCTGTCATCACGGGTTTTTTGGCGGCATTATCTAAATTACAGGGCCTAAGAAGTGCGCAGCCGGGTGAATTTACGCGCCGGGCATTTGATAATGGTAAGATGGACTTAACCGCAGCAGAGGGGCTGGCGGATCTGATCAATGCGGAAACCGAAGCCCAAAGACGGCAGGCTCTGCGGCTTATGGACGGCCGTCTTGCGGATTTGTATGAGGGCTGGCGCAGCGAAATAATATCCGCGATGGCCTATCTTGAAGCCGACATAGATTTTGCAGACGAAGAAATTCCCAGTGACGTAGCCGACCAGGCTGGGCCAATGGTTAAGGCATTGACCCATAAAATTGAACAACATATAGGTGACGGCTTTAAAGGTGAAAGAATAAGAG
>UOFW01000211.1_pt1 | contig 28973 bp, 29 predicted proteins | sample 1989241 | NCBI WGS metagenome assembly UOFW01 (sample SAMEA4712195, study PRJEB27164) | hydrothermal vent metagenome | biome: marine basaltic hydrothermal vent biome; feature: marine hydrothermal vent; material: mineral | place: Pacific Ocean | collected 2011-06-14/2011-07-23 | depth 1719 m | reverse complement strand
GAAGATCAGCATGATGAACACGATGTCAAGCATCGGTGTCATATCAATTTCTGCATCTCCATCACTGGTTTTTGAAGCGTGTCTACGCATATTTACTCTCTCAATGGTCTTTGGTTAAATGGTCTTCAAGCAATTCGGCTTCCTTGTTCATCCGGCCTTCAAGAAAGGATGCAGCGAACACACCGGAAAGTGCGCCAACCATCCCTGCCATCGTCGGAATTGTGGCCTTAGAAACGCCGGCCGCCATGGCCTTTACGTTACTACTGCCAAGGATTGCCATTACATCGAAAACCTCAATCATACCCCATACAGTTCCAAGAAGCCCCATGAGAGGGGAAATCGCCACCAATGTTTTAATCAGCGGCAGATTACTTCTCAGATCCATGGTCACCTGACTGATCATGGCCCTGCGAATTTGGTGGGCGTGCCAGGAAGTCCGCTCTGCGCGGGCCTCCCAGCTGGCCATAACCTCATTCACCTGTTTACGGTGTCCGGTTTTGAAATACATCATCCGTTCGAACACCAAAGCCCAGAGCAGAAAGATAATGATGAAGATCGCATTCAGGACAGGGCCCCCCTTCTCCATGAAATCACGAACTGTTTCAAACAAATCTATCAGCTCATACATGATCAGGTTCCTTTTTGACTCTGTTCCGCATGGACAGCAACAATTCCGGCACTCTGCTCTTCAAGAGTATGGACAATATCCTTACTCCATCCAGCAACGATTGAATGCAGGAACAATGTTGGCAAGGCCACCACAATACCCAAAACAGTCGTGACAAGTGCTTGTGAAATACCACCGGCCATCAGCTTCGGATCACCAGTACCAAATAATGTCATGGACTGGAAGGTGTTGATCATACCGGTAACGGTTCCAAGGAGACCCATTAATGGAGAAATCGCGGCAATCACCTTAATCATGGTCAAAAAGCGCTCAAGAGCAGGAATTTCTTTCAGAATTGCTTCATCAAGTTTTAGCTCAAGTGTTTCAACATCAACAGATTTGGCCGGGTCATAAACACCCAGAACGCGGCCCAGCGGATTATTGTCATTAGGCTCATCACTACGGATTTGCGCTTTAACCTTACCGCGCGTTACCACCAATTTCAGGCCGGAAACAATGATCAACAATAAGCTGAGAGGCCCTAAACCATAAATAATGATATAGCCAATGATGCCGCCTTGATCAATACGCTCTTTGATGCTTGGGTCTTGAATGAGCAAACTCAAAATAGCGCCGCGCGAAACGTCAAGTGCAAATGGCGCAATGCCTGTTTCTGCATCTTGCAAGCCTTGGGCTGTTTCTAAGAACCGTGATTGTGGCTGACGCGGCAATTCGGAAACATTCTGGTATTTAGAACGCCATTCCAAATATTTACCGTCTGAAACCAGGTTAAATGTCCCAACACGGATAAGTTCCTTATTAACGATTTCACCATTTGGAAATTGCACATCGCCGACGAATTTGACAATTTTGCCTGATTCAGTCATTTCGCGCTGTACTTCATACCAAAGACGTCCAATTTCTTCGATGGTCGGTAGCTCGGAACTGGATGCCTTGGCAATCAGTTCATCAAGATAAACTTCGCGGCCAGGGAACTGGGCAGAGATGATTGAATCTCTGAAAACCGCCTTGGCATCACCGGAAACCTGCTGAAGAACACCAAAGAGCTCTTTCAATGCACCCAATTCATGGGACAGCTCTTCTTCCAGCTTGGTAATTTTATCTTCGTTCGCTTTAAATTCAGCTTCCAGACGATCTGAGCGACGCTCTTCTCTTTTTTGGTCATTCCGTGCACCCGTCAATAAAGACTTCTGCTTGGATTTTTGCTGAATAAATTCTCTCTCGCGACGCTTATTTTCCTGACTCTCTTTATAGGCACCCTGTCTTACCATTTCGAGCAGCTCATCAAGATTTTTGGCTTTTGGTGCCGTTTGTGCATAGGCAGAAGACGAAAAGCTCAAACCGAAACCTATCATGGCAACAGCGATTATAACATTAATAAATTTTCTCATTTTGCTGTCTCCATTTTACCAGCAATCGGTGCTGTAAGCGGCAATCTCAGGAGAGTATCAGCGGCGGCTTGTTTATTTGCCACGGCCAATGCATTCTTAATAGGCTTACGGTAAGATTCTGCAAGCGGAACCCATGATTTGGTTTCAACATCCCACATGCCGGACTGTTTGCCATCACGTGTTTGATACACAAGCGCAATACGGCCAATATGAAGCATATCAACTTCCAGTTCATTACCGCCGACCACAACTTTATCGGTATAGGCTTGAACCGCGCGTCCATATTCACTTTCGATCTGATATAATTCAAATACACTACGGAATTTCTCAGACGCATCCACATTCGGATTATCCATCAATTCTCTTAGGCGCTCAATGCCCGCAAGGCGTTCTTCACGTTTAATGGGAAGGTCATACTCAATGAAATCACCCAATGCGGCGACCATATCCATCATCAACGGCGTAATTTGACGCTTAATATACGTCACACCTTTAATGGAATTGCTTAATTTTCCCATTTCAACCACTTGAAGGTCAATCTGCCGCTGAAGCTGCGCATTATAAACGCGCAATCCTTCAACAGTCCTTAGAACCGCCTTGTAATCACCAATAATTTTATCGGTTTGATCAACTGTTTTGTTGATTTTCTCTTGTGATTGTTGTGCCATCTGATTTGCTTTTATTCCAACTTCCAGAACCTTATTCAAATCAGCGGCACCCGCGCTACCTGCGCCCCATACAAGGGAGGTGGCAGCAACGGCGGAAAGAACGGCTGTTCTAACTCGATGCATATTCATTCTTCTTCCTACAGCTTTTTTAAGTGAGTTGTTAAAGTTTTTACCATGTAATACGGTACGTAATATACGAAGAGAAGATAATGAAAACAGATGATAGACATAGAATAGGGATACAAAGATTTTACTCTTTATGCCTAAGCTACTTTTCTTCATCTTAACGTTACTCCCCTCAGAGTATTTTACTGCTTTACTTTTTCGTAAGCTAAATGCATTCCCCACTCAAAGGTAAGGATTATTAATTGGTGCATTCATGCAAACGATTTCCCTGTCCGTCCCAATCCTAATATTCAAAATATAGAATCCGAATAGCTAGACTGTAGGCACACTATCCTAATTTCCGTGTGCTTTACAAGACCCCCATAGGGTCAAAATTAAAAAAACTTTAACTTGACAAGGAATTCGATCATAATTTCATTATATAATAACATTTCATAATAGTAAAAAACTAAATTATTACTTTGGTTTAGGCAGCCAATGTTACTGACCGGTTATAAAAAAATAAGAATTTTATTGGGGGTGTATTTTCTAAGGTTTTCTTGAATTCAACGAAAGATATATGCCGTTCAGGTCCAAAACTTGAAATAAATTCATGGTTAATGAAATAACTTGAGTCGGATATACTATGGGACAACAATAAAATCAAACCCATGTACAGAGGATGAGCATGGAAAAGCATGTCCTCGAGAAAGATGTCATATTAAAACAGCAAAACTTGCTAGAATTAAAGAAGCTGAAGCCTATTGAAGTAAGTATTAGGGTCAGGACCTATTAATCTCATCCATTCTGCGCGCGCATAATTTTAACCGTTATTTGTAACCGGCCTGCAGGGCATAGCTGGAGCTACGTTCAAGGGGTTTTCACAAATAAACGGTTAAAATTTGCCTACCGGAGGCCGGGTTCTTTTACGTCATGGCCGTATCTAAGCGCAGAGCGCTCTAATGGGCCCTGACGGAATCAACTGCCTTTAAGACCTCATCCCATTTATTTTCAATGCATGTCTGCCGGGCGGCTGTCATGCCAAATCGTTTCACAAGCTGGAAAGCCAGCTCTTTTTTATATTCAAAGTTATTTGTAAGCCGTGTTGTATTGTTCATTTTTTCTGAATGCGCCATAAATTTTCTCCTTACGGTAACCCTGCTATCCCTTACGAACACTATAATAAGGACCAGAGGCTTTGCGTCCCGCTGTTACCGGCGGTTTGCCATTGTCACAGAATAATCACACTTGCTAATCACTCTACTTAACCTGACTTTATCGAGGACATATGAAAATCCTGTAAAGAATTGCATAAAAATTTATTCATATTGAGACCTCTGTGTAAGGCCTCATTTATTTTATAATTTCATAGAACAATAGAACAGACCTGCAGGCCAGTCTTTATATCCCGCCGGGCGGGTATTTCCGGACTTCAGGCGCAGCTATCCCGTGGGGGCAGGATCCGGCAAGCCGTAGAGCATCAGGAATTTGGTCGCCTTGCCTGATTTGCCCTGTGCCGTGCTCTTTCTTTTCCTGTTTCCGGGGCCGGACTGCGCCGCCTCCGCACCGTCCAATCCATGCAAGCTCGGATGATCCAGCTCCGCGCGCGCAACAAACAGCTCAGGCTGCGTTTTAAATGTTTTCCTCATGACAGAATATATCATATGATGGATGAAAAGGGAGAGTTATGCAGAGGTATCAATACACCTTCCTTGCATGCATATAGGGGACAGATATTGCAAGAAAGCATCATTCATGCTATAATAGATCCTTAAAAAGTGATGCGTTTTTCAGCAGATAAAATTTTAATTAATCAATTTATAACTATTGTATTTTAGTATTTAAGCTAACATATAAAAGATGTCCTTATAATATTGCGATAAACGCAAATAATGGGGAGGGAAGTCACGTAATCCGCTGATTTTCCTATGATGAATCTTGATGTGATAAATCTTGATACAGCGAGTTTATGGCGCTTCCCTTCTGACCTTTGCCAGAACAGAATACGGGCCGCTGCAAGACCATCTAAATAAGTCCTGATCTGACCTGACATATATATTCAAAACCTTATTAACCGAGGAGTTGTCCTATGTCCGCCGCAGAAAATATTTTTGATCTCTATTCCAGTCAATATGATGCCCAGAAAGAATCTGAACTATCTCTAAGAGAATATCTCAAAGGATGCCGCGAAGACCCCACCATGTATTCTTCCGCCGCCGAGCGCATGATCCAGGCCATTGGGGCGCCGGAAATGTTTGATACCTCCCGCGATGAACGCTTTGGCCGCATATTTATGAACCGAACCATCAAACGCTATAAAGGGTTCGAGGAATTTTATGGCATGGAAGAAACCATTGAACGTATGGTTGGTTTCTTCAAACATGCTTCGCAAGGCCTTGAAGAAAGAAAACAGGTTCTTTATCTGCTTGGCCCGGTCGGCGGCGGAAAATCATCTTTGGCGGAACAACTCAAAGCCCTCATGGAAAAAGAACCCATATATATCTTGAAAGCCGGCGAACATATCAGCCCCATCTTTGAATCACCGCTCGGGTTATTTAATCCGGATAGCATGAGTGATATTCTGCAAGATAAATATGGCATTGCGCCCCATCGTCTGACGGGGTTAATGTCGCCCTGGGCCTTAAAAAGGCTGGATGAGTTTGGCGGAGATATTTCCAAATTCAGTGTCGTGAAGATGCACCCCTCCAAGCTGCGGCAAATATGTATTGCCAAAACAGAACCCGGTGATGAGAATAATCAGGATATTTCAACGCTTGTGGGTAAAGTGGATATCCGCAAGCTTGAATATTTCTCCCAAAATGACACCGATGCCTATTCCTATAGCGGCGGGCTGAATACAGCGACTCAGGGCATCATGGAATTTGTCGAGATGTTTAAAGCCCCCATAAAAATGCTGCACCCCTTATTAACCGCGACTCAGGAAGGCAATTATATCGGTACGGAAAATATGGGCGCCATTCCGTTTCAGGGCGTCATTCTGGCCCATTCAAACGAATCCGAATGGCAGAGTTTTAAAAACAATAAGAATAACGAGGCCTTCATCGACCGCGTCTATGTCATCAAGGTGCCCTATTGCCTGCGCGCCGACGAAGAAGGACATATCTACGAAAAACTGCTCAAAACATCGGAACTGGATAAAACCCACTGCGCCCCCGGCACCTTGGATATGATGGCACGCTTTAGCATTCTAACGCGGCTGAAAGAACATGAAAATTCCAATCTTTATTCCAAAATGCGGGTCTATAACGGGGAAAATCTCAAAGATGTTGACCCCAGAGCCAAGCCCATGCAGGAATATAAAGATGCCGCCGGTGTCAATGAAGGCATGACCGGAATATCCACGCGTTTTGCCTTTAAAATTCTCGCCGAGACCTTTAATTATGACAGTTTTGAAGTGGCCGCCGACCCCGTTCATCTGATGTATGTTCTGGAACAGGCCCTCCTGCGGGAGCAATTGCCGGAGGAGACAGAAAAGAAATATCTGAATTTCATCAAGGGGGATCTCGCGCCCCGTTATGCGGAATTTATCGGCAATGAAATACAAAAGGCTTATCTTGAGTCTTATGGTGATTTTGGCCAGAATCTCTTTGATCGTTATATTTCCTATGCGGATTCCTGGATCGAAGGTCATGATTTTAAAGACCCGGATACCGGACAGTTGCTTGACGCGAAGGTTCTGGATCAGGAATTGTCGCAAATCGAAAAACCGGCGGGCATTTCAAACCCAAAGGATTTCCGTAACGAAGTGGTCAAATTTGCCCTGCGCGCACGGGCCAATAACGCGGGCAATAATCCAAAATGGACCTCCTATGAAAAATTGCGCCAAGTGATCGAAAAACGCATGTTCAGCAGCGTGGAAGACCTATTGCCGATCATTAGTTTCGGGTCCAAAAAAGATAAAAACACCGAAAGCAAACATCATGATTTTGTCTCTCGCCTGACCGAACGCGGCTATAGCGAGCGGCAGGTCCACAGGCTCGTTGAATGGTATATGCGCGTTAATAAAGCCGGCTAGGAGATAACGTCTTATGATGCATATAATCGACAGAAGGCTAAACCCGAAAGGCAAAAGTCTGTCCAATCGACAACGCTTCCTTAATCGGGCCAGAACGCAGATCAAAAAAGCGGTCAATGAGGCCATCACAAATCGTAAAATCAGCAACACCGATGGCGGCGAGCGGATAAAAATACCTTCTGATGGATTATATGAGCCCCGTTTTATGGGCGATTCAGAAAAGGGGACGCATGACAGAGTCATGCCCGGCAACAAGGATTTCATGCCCGGCGATAAAATTAAACGTCCCCCTTCAAAGGGCCAGGGCCCGGGCGGCCGCGATGCCAGCGAGGGCGGCGAAGGCGAAGATAGTTTTCACTTTACCCTGACCCGTGATGAATTTCTGGATATCTTTTTTGAAAATATGGCGCTGCCTGATTTTATTAAGAAATCTATCAAAGAAGAAGTCACCCATGAATATACCCGCGCCGGATACAAGCGGCAAGGCTCCCCCAGCAATCTCAACCTGAAACTGACCATGCGTAATAGCCTTGCGCGCCGTTTGTGCCTGCGGCGTCCCCGCGACGAAGAAGTAACGGAGCTGGAAGAAAAAATCACCGCTCTGCGCCAGCAAAAGAAGCATACGATCAAAGAACAAAATAAACTGATCGCCCTGCTTGAAAAATTGGAAGTTAAGAAAAGACGCCGGAAGGTGGTGCCCTATATCGATCCTTTGGACGTGCGCTATACAAGTTTTACCGAAATAGAAAAACCCAATACCCACGCCGTCATGTTCTGCCTGATGGATGTATCAGGCTCTATGGGGGAAACCCACAAGGAACTGGCCAAACGTTTCTTTATGCTGCTGCATCTGTTTCTGGTGCGGCAATATACTAAGGTTGACGTGATTTTCATCCGCCATACCCATCTTGCCAGCGAAGTGGACGAAGAAACATTTTTTCATTCCCGGGAGACCGGCGGCACCATCGTTTCCACCGCACTCGAAGTGATGCAAAAGACCATCAAAGACCGTTACCCGCCGGAGGACTGGAATATTTATGCCGCCCAGGCCTCTGACGGCGATAATTTAAACAGTGATAATGCCCATTGCCAGCATCTTTTAACCCAGGATATTTTGCCCATGTGCCAATATTTTGCCTATGTGGAAGTATGGGACAGCCATGAAGCCGAAATGTTCCCCGGCGAGGCCAATGCCACCCGCCTGTGGCAGGCCTATGAAGAACTCAAACTGTCCCATCAGAATTTTGCCCTGAAAAAGGTCACCCGGCCTGAGGATATATTTCCGGTTCTCCATGATCTTTTTGCCAAGAATAAAAAAAGTGAGGTGGCTTGAATGACCGCATCAAAACCTAAGAAAAATGCCCGCCCCAAAAAAACGTCACCTTCTGACAAAAAATCCACCGCGCCTATTTTTGAAGGGGCCGAATGGGACTATGAAACGGTCGATAATTGCTTTCAGGCCATTCAGCAGATCGCCATAGACGAAATGGGCCTTAATGTTTATCCGACACAAATCGAGATCATCACGTCTGAACAGATGCTGGATGCCTATTCCTCTGTTGGTATGCCGTTAATGTATAATCACTGGTCTTTTGGTAAAAGTTTCCTGCGCGATGAGAGTAATTACCGCAAGGGTTTCAGCGGACTTGCCTATGAAATTGTGATCAATTCAAATCCTTGCATCTGTTATATTATGGAAGAAAATTCCATGACGATGCAGACATTAGTGATGGCCCATGCGGCCTTTGGCCATAATCACTTTTTCAAGAATAACCATCTCTTTAAACAATGGACGGATGCCAATGCCATTCTGGATTATCTGCAATTCGCCAAAAACTATATCGCCAAATGCGAAGAAAGATATGGCCAGAAAGAAGTGGAAAAAATTCTGGACTCTGCCCATGCGCTTCGGGATCAGGGGGTCGATAAATTCACCCGCCGCCAGAAACTTGATGTTGCCGCCCTGCGCCAGCGGGAATTGGAGCGCCACGAATATGAACAATCCCAATATAGCGAGCTGTGGCGCACGCTGCCGGAAACAACCTCTAAAGATGAGGGCGAAATCGATTTGATTGAAAAGGCGCTCGCGCAAAAGCTCGGGCTGCCGGAATCAAACCTGCTGTATTTTCTTGAAAAACACAGCCCCGTTCTGGAAAACTGGCAGCGGGAGATTTTACGCATTGTCCGTTCAATGGCGCAATATTTTTATCCCCAGAGACAAACCAAAATGATGAATGAGGGCTGCGCCTGTTTCGTCCATTATCACATCATGAATCGGTTGTTTGATACCGGGCAGATTACCGAAGGAGCCATGCTGGAATTCATTGATTTCCATAGCCGTGTTATCGCGCAGCCCGATTTTGACAGCCAATATTACGCCGGCATTAACCCCTATGCCTTGGGCTTTGCCATGATGAAGGATATTGAAAGAATTTGCGAGAACCCTACAGATGAAGACCGGGAATGGTTTCCAGATTTTGCGGGCAATAATCAAGCCCTTAAAACCTTGAAAGAGGCTTGGGAGAATTTTCGGGATGAAAGCTTTATCCTGCAATATCTCAGCCCCCACCTGATGCGGGAATTTCGTCTGTTTAACCTGAATGATGATAAATCAATACCCTTTTATCTGGTCAATGCGATCCATAACAAACAAGGCTATATCGCCATTAGATCCGCCCTTGCCGCGCAATATTCTGTGGCCAACCTTGATCTGGATATTCAGGTAACGAATGTTGATCTGCATGGTAATCGTGCCATGATCCTTACCCATAACATAACCAATGGTGTGACATTGGATGAAAAACAGGTCAATTTGATCATACCGCATATTCAACGGCTTTGGGGCTATGATGTTTCTGTGAAATCTATCGAGCCGAATATTGACAAAACACATTTTGCCTGACAGGACTTTAGGGCCGAATATTCCGGCGCGTATAACGAAGATAACAGATGCTCAAAAGCATAAGAAAAAGGACCATGGCCCGCAGCGATGACGTAACATCATCATAAAATAGGTTAAGCCCTGTGCTGATCAGCATAATTATGCTCAAGATTCCTCCCCCGATCAGGGCAAGTCTGGTCATTGTCAACATCAAGCCTGCCACACATTCCAATATGCCAACCACAGGCAAGGCATGCGCGGGAAGACCCAATGCTTCGAATTGGGCCACCTGATGAGGCGTGCCCATAATTTTACTGACCCCATTATAGAAAAATACGATCGCCAGAATAAAACTCAATACCCATAAAGCAACGTCAATAAATCGATCCCCGTTCATCATATATCCCCTTTATCCATCAAGCCCCTGAATCAGCCTTTTTATCTTATGGTAACCGCAACAGCCCCAAGAAATCAAATTTATCCTTTAATTGCCTTAATCATTCAGAAGTTGCCGTGATTAAAATATCCAGAAATACCTGCCCGGATACGCTGGCTATACTGCTCCAGGCTCCTTGTCCCACGCCATAATTCAGCCTGTTAATCTCCATCTTACCCTTAATCACCGCCTGAAGTTCGTCATATTCTTCTAAAGTAAAATAAAGCACTTCTGTCCGCGTAATATCTCTTAAGCTGAATTCGCCCGTCACCTGATACGCCTTGCCGCCCAAATGCTTGAAATTTCTGCTGACAAAATGGGCTGCCGGGAAATTTTCAATATCAAACCAGTCTTTCTTTTTAAGATTCTCCGCAACATCGCTATAATCTGCCTCAATATAATTCAGGTCTATTTTCATCCTGACCCTGCTCTGCGCCATCTTTTTCGGATCAAAGACTATGGCGGCGGTAAAATTGGTGAATTCTCCGCCGACGGGGCTGCCTTCAATGGCGACCGAAAATTTGATCGCACTTTTATCTGTGTTGATCTGCCATTTTTTTACCTCTTGCCCGGCATTCGCCGCAACGGGGAATAAAAAACAGATTATCAGGAGATATTTTCTCAAAAACATCACTTCCCCGGCCTTCAATCGGCATTTTCCCTATATGGTAACATTTTTTCCAGCACGTCATCTTTACGGATAAAATGATGAAACAGGGACGCAGCCACATGAATAACAAATGAGGCGATCAACAAAATCGCCGTAATTTCATGGATTTCATGAAAGATATCACCTGCGGCCTTGTCCTTGTCAGCTAATGCGGGCAGCGCAATCCCGAAAAACTTCACCGGGTGTCCGCCATATGAACTCATCAACCAGCCAGACAAGGGCTGAATGAACATGATGACATATAGAAGAATATGCATGGCATTAGCGCTGAATGTTTCGATTTTGCGCAAACCGCTCGGCATTTTTGGCACCGGATTAATCATGCGCCACCCCAGCCGAAAAACCACCAGAACCAGAACCAATATACCAAATGATTTATGGTAATCATATAAATCGAATTTATAGCCCATCTGTTCCGGCGTATCTGCCGGCAATTCATACATGTAATAACCAAGAGTGACCATCCCCAGAATGATCAGAAACATGTTCCAGTGAAAGGCCTTGGCAATCGTGCCATATGAATTTTCTGTATTTTTTATAGTCATTGTTATTCCCTGATTATGCCCTGAGTTTTAAGTCTTCTATTGAGTTTTCAATGCCTCTGCCTCAATCCTGATGGTCACCTCATCACCAATGAAGGGGAGATATTTTTCCATGCCCCACAAAGACCGCTTAATTGTTGTTTTCGCCGAAAATCCGGTGCGCATTATATTTTTGGGTATATCCATAGCGCGTTTGTTCAGACGGACTTTTAACGTCAAGGGCTTTGTGACCCCAAGCAAGGTGAAATCGCCCTCGACAGAGGCTTCATTACCGTCAAGAAGGGTGACTTTTCTGCTGATAAAACTTGCCGTGGGATATTTTTCCACATCAAGAAAGTCGGCTGACCTAAGATGTTCATCAAATTTTGGCAGCCCCGTCATAACGCTTGCCGTCTTAAAGGTAATCTTAACGGAGCTTAAGGCCGGATTACCATGATTCAGAATAATCTGCCCGTCATAATCCATAAATTGACCCATGGACTTGGAAAAGCCGATATGGCTGACAAACCACATAATATTTGTATGAGATTTATCAAAATGGTAAATCTCCTGACCCCTTAACTTAGAAGCCGGCGTATCCTCTGCCAGCGCAACATGCGGGCTAAGCAATACTATAGCCGCCATCACTATATATTTGATCATTTTCTGCATATCCTCCAAGTTTTGGCTCTAAAAATTTTGGTTAATCTTTTCGTTTGAATTTACTTTTCAGGCTGGCCAGATTCATCAAAATCCATACGGGCACCACGATGATCGCCCCAAGGAGAACATATTTCCCGCCCCATTCAAAGGCTCCCAAAGCCACCTCATAAATTTTACCCATCGTTGCCGGAATATCATGGATAAGGTCTGTGGGGCTGATATTAAAGAAATCAAGCGCAAGCCCCACAAGAAGGGAGGCAATCAACAGTTTCCATATAATATGCATCGTCGATTTATTCACCCATCACTCCTGCTTGCTCTGCTTTTGAAAGATTTCCTCTTCCATATCATAGCGTAACTGTTTGCTCAGAAGCTCCACGGCTATCTTTTGGTCTTTGGTCAACCGCCGCGTCGCAGACAGAAGCGCCAGTTTATTCATGGCCTGCTGATATTGATGCATTCTGGCTTCTTGGACAATTTGCGTAACATGTTCCTGCAATTGCGGGCTTTCGTTGCGGAAACTATTTATCAAACGATCTTCTATTGTTTCTTTTTGCGCCTCCCCCTGATCACCGCATGATGACAGGGCGGCCAGCATAACCACGAAAAGGACGCGTTTAATGAATGTTCTATACATACTCAACCAATCATCAAATTACGAATTCTAGAGATAGGGTATAGGCAATATCAAAAAAATACAATCCCCTGCGGTATTAGGCCCCAAAGAATAAATTTGGGAGTGAATTTGAGAATGAGATGGGTTATATATGCTTGCGGCTTTGAACCACACGATAACGATTTGACACATAAGCCGTATCAGACAGGGCCGCATTGGCCGCCGGATTACAGCCCGTGGCATGAAAATCACTGAACGCCGCCGTCTGATTCACATAAACGCCGCCCGTAAGATTAAAGGAAACGGCCACGCCAGACCGGCATGCGGCGGCTTCTGCCTGATCCAATATCGCGTCCGAAGTCGAATATATACCAAAGCTGATGGCGCCGTTATTCTTGACGCTATTTTCGAAGATATTCAGGCTGTCCTCTGTATTCTTCGTCGGCACGAGATAAGAGATTGGGCCAAATAACTCTTTGCTATAGGAGCTTTCATCGGTTGCTTTTAAGATCAACGGCGTTTGAATGGTCGCCTTGTCAAACCCGTCCATAGGAACGGGCCTTGAAGCCAAAATCACATTATCACCTTTGCCATATTCCGCAATCCTCTTCAAGGTCGCTTCGCTCTGCACAGCACCAAGAATGGCACAGGCCCGCCCGTCATCGCTATTCAGTTTTTCAACTCCCATGGCCAAGGCCTGAACCACTTCATCAAAAGTTTTAGGGCCGTCTTCGGTTTCTATGCCGCCTTGCGGGATAAAAATATTTTGCGGCGTCGTACACATCTGACCGGAATACAGGCTAAGCGTGAAGGCCAGATTGCCAATCATGCCCCGAAAATTATCGGTGCTATCAATAATCACGCCGTTAACGCCGGCTTTTTCCGTATAGACCAGGGCCTGACGGGCATTATCCTCAAGCCAGTTGCCAAAGCCCGTGCTGCCGGTAAAGTCAATCAATTTAACCTCAGGACGCAAAGCCAGCTCTTTCGCGATAGGCTCATCTACGCTATCGGCGGCCAAAGTGACAATATTTGGATTGAAGCCTTCTTCGGCCAGCACATCACGGCAGATTTGCACCGAAATAGCGGCGGGCAGAATTCCGCCGGGATGGGGTTTGATAATAACCGCATTTCCCGTCACAAGATCGGCAAATAATCCGGGATAACTATTCCATGTGGGAAAAGTAGAGCAGCCAATCACAACGCCAATACCCCTTGGCACCACCGTAAAATGTTTTTCCATGACAATCGGATCGCGCTTGCCCTGTGGTTTTTCCCAGCGGGCAACAGCGGGCGTGCGGGTCATATCTTCATAGGCATAAACCACCGCTTCCAATCCCCGGTCCTGTGCATGCGGGCCGCCAGCCTGAAAGGCCATCATAAAGGCCTGACCCGTCGTATGCATGATGGAAAAGGCAATCTCAAAACTGCGTTTGTTGATTCTGTCCAGAATTTCAAGGCAAATGCCGGTACGCGTTTCGATGGATGCTTTTGCCCAATCCTGCCGTATGGCCTCAACCCCGGCAACAAGTGCCTGCGCATCCACCTTGGGGTAGGTCACCCCAAGATCAAAACCATAGGGCGATCTCTCTGATCCTACGGCGCCAATGGTGCCCGGTTGATCAATGACAAAATTCTTATCCAGATAGGATTTAAAAGCCGCCTCGCCGTCCGCGCTTGCGGTTTCACCGTAAATACGGGGGCTTGCACTTTCAGGATAGGCCGTCCAATATTCGCGGCTTCGGCTCGCAGCTATGCCCCCCTCAAGGGTTTCCTTATGACGTTCAAATAATGAAGATTGTGACATTTTCTCTTTCCTCCTGATAAAATTTTTAAGCCCGTTTCATAATCTTAATTTAACATATTTATTGACGAAGACCCATGTATTTGTAATTAATAGAACGAACGGTTGGTTAATTCAAGGTAAATAGCTTAAATAATAATCAAGCATCATGATATACTTGGATATACTAACCGCTTAAACGATGAATGGGCCGCTTACCAAAACAGGATGGATTTGCGAAATGTCTTATAAAAATATTGAATTTAATATCACCGATGGGTTGGCTTGCTTAACCCTGAACCGCCCTGACAGCCTTAATAGCTTCACGACAGATATGCACGAAGAAATGCGCAGCGCCATGACGCAGGTGGAAAATGACCCTACTGTGCGGTGCCTTCTGCTTACCGGCAATGGCCGGGGGTTTTGCGCCGGGCAGGATTTAAATGACCGGGCGGTTAAGCCAAGTGGAACCCGCCGCGATTTATCCATATCCGTAGAAGAAAATTATAATCCCCTGATCAAAAGACTGGCCAATCTGCCCCTGCCTGTCATCTGCGCCGTAAACGGCGTTGCCGCTGGCGCGGGGGCCAATCTTGCCCTTGCCTGTGACATGGTTTTTGCGGCAAAGTCAGCCAAATTCATTCAGGTTTTCTGCCGCATTGGCCTGATCCCTGACAGCGGCGGCACCTATATCCTGCCGCGCCTTATCGGGGCCGCGCGGGCCATGGGGCTGGCCCTGACCGGTGATGCCATCACGGCCGAGCAGGCTGAAGATTGGGGCATGATCTGGAAAGCGGTTGATAATGATGATCTGATGGACGTGGCCCTCAAACAGGCCCGGCATTTCACGAGCCAGCCTACCTTGGGCCTTTCCTTAATCAAAAAAGCGCTGCGGGCCAGTATTGACAATGATCTCCATGCCCAGTTACAAATGGAAAGCAATTTCCAAAAAGAAGCGGGATTCTCCGATGATTATCAAGAAGGTGTCGCTGCCTTCCTTGAGAAACGCCCGCCAGAATTTACAGGAAAGTAAATACAGACAAGTAAATACAGGTAAATTAAAAAGGTTTTCTACTATGACTGCACTTGCGCCTTCCCATGCCATCGCCGTAATCGGAGCCGGAACCATGGGCGCCGGCATTGTCCAAGTTGCCGCCGCCGCCGGCCATACGGTTTATATTTTTGATACGTCAGAAGACGCCATTGACAAAGGCATTGCCCAGATTGAAAAATTTCTCTCGCGATCTGTTGAAAAGGGCCGCATGGATAAAGAGGAACGCACCGCAATCCTGAGCCGCATCCTGCGCTGTCATAAATTAGAAGATCTGGCACCGGCAAAACTGGTCATCGAGGCCATCGTGGAAAATATTGACATCAAAAGATCCGTATTTGGTCAGCTTGAGGATATTTTATCTGAAGATGCCATATTAGCCTCCAACACATCATCCATCTCCATAACGGAAATCGCCGCCAATTTAAAACGGCCCGAACGTATGGTTGGCATGCATTTCTTTAATCCGGCCCCCCTCATGAAACTGGTCGAGATCATTCATGGATTGGTGACAGACAAACAGGTGGCAGACATCATATTTGACACCGCCGCCGCCTGGGGTAAAAAAGCCGTTCATGCCAAATCCACGCCCGGCTTTATTGTCAATCGTGTGGCGCGGCCTTTTTATTCTGAAGCCTTGCGCATTCTGCAGGAAGGCGGCGCGGATATTCCCACCATTGACAGCTGCATGAAAGAATGCGGCGGCTTTCGCATGGGGCCATTTGAATTGATGGATTTAATTGGCAATGACATCAATTTTTCGGTGACAAAATCCGTTTACAATGCCTATTTTCAGGAGCCACGCTACCGGCCAAACCTTATTCAGCAAGAACAAGTCGCCGCCGGACGATATGGCCGCAAATCCGGCCAGGGATATTATGATTACCGCGAAGGAGCGGTTAATCCCGACGCCCATACCGCAGAACCGGAAACGCCGCCCGCAGAAATCACCCTGATCGGCAGTAACCCGCTTCTTGCGCCCTTGGTGGGTTTGGCCGAAAAGGCGGGCATTAAGGTGAATATGGGCGACAACGAAGAGCTGGCCGGATTCATGATTGAGGATATTCTGGTGATTTTATCTGATGGTACGCCGGCCTCGGAATTGACCACCGTACTCGGTAAGGCGACGATCGTCTTTGATCTGGCCCTTGATTATAAGGCCGCATCCCGCATTGCCATCGCCAAAGGCGATCAGGTCGCGGACGCTGACCTTGCCAAAGCCGTTGGTTTCTTTCAAGCGCTCGGCAAAAAAGTTTCCGTTATTGATGACTGTCCGGGCCTTATCGTTATGCGGATCATCAGCATGCTAGCCAACGAAGGCAGCGATGCAGTCTATCAAGGGGTCACCAGCCCGGATGGCGTGGATATTGCCATGATGAACGGGCTCAATTATCCCTGCGGCCCCCTGAAATGGGCCGAAGATATTGGGCTTGAGCATGTCTTTAGTGTGCTTGATGCCCTATCCAGTTTTTACGGCGAAGACCGATATCGCACTTCCCCCCTGATCCGCCGCGCCGTCATAGCGGGAAAGCCCCTGTTATGAGCCATAAAGAACAAGAACAAGCGGATAAAATAGCCGCCATCTTTAATTCTCGCCGCACGTTGGACAAGCTCTTAAATATTGAATTTATCAGCATTGGTGCGGGCACCGCGATTATGCGCATGAAATTAACCGAAGATATGGTCAATGTATATGGCAGTGCCCACGGGGGGGCTATCTTTGCCTTAGCCGATGCGGTCTTTGCCTATGCCTGCAATAGCCAGAATATTATCACTGTCGCGGCGGGTTGTTCCATTGAATATCTGGCCCCATCATTCCCGGGCGACATCTTAAAGGCCTCAGCCAATTTTCAAGGCGGGCGCGGCAAACAGGGTATATATGATATTATGATCACCAACCAGAATGATCAATTGATTGCCACGTTCAGAGGCAAGTCCCATTCTACAAAAGAAAAGATTCTAGGAGACAATACATGAGAGATGCCTTTATATGTGACGCGGTTCGTACGCCCATTGGCCGCTACGGCGGGGCTTTATCGGCGGTTCGGCCCGATGATCTTGGGGCGATACCGCTCAGGGTCCTCATGGAACGCAACCCCAATGTGGACTGGGGCCTGGTGGATGATCTGGTCATGGGCTGCGCCAATCAGGCGGGGGAAGACAACCGGGATGTGGCCCGCATGAGCGCACTCTTATCCGGCCTGCCCGTGAGCGTCCCCGGCACCACGGTCAATCGTCTGTGCGGTTCTGGCATGGATGCCGTCGGCATTGCCGCCCGCGCCATTAAATCGGGCGAGGCTGAATTGATGATCGCCGGCGGCGTTGAAAGCATGTCACGCGCCCCCTTTGTCATGGGCAAGGCGGATACGGCCTTTTCACGCAATGCCCAAACATATGACACGACTATTGGCTGGCGTTTCGTGAATCGCCTGATGAAAAAACAATATGGTGTGGACAGCATGCCGGAAACCGCTGAAAATGTGGCGGAAGATTTCAATATTTCACGGGAAGATCAGGATCTCTTTGCCTTTCGCTCCCAACAAAAAACCGCCGCAGCCCAAGAAGCCGGACGATTTGATGATGAAATCACACCCGTCACGATCCCCATGAGAAAAGGCGATCCTGTTATTGTCACCACAGATGAACATCCCCGGGCCAGCACCACATTGGAAGCTTTGAACAAGCTTCGCGCACCCTTCCGCGAAGGTGGGTCGGTCACGGCGGGCAATGCCTCCGGCGTGAATGACGGGGCCTGCGCCCTGTTACTTGCCTCAGCCGATGGGGTCAAAAAACATGGCCTCAGCCCGAAAGCTCGAATAGTCGGTATGGCCACCGTTGGTTTAGAGCCGCGCATCATGGGGTTTGGCCCCGCGCCAGCCACAAAGAAACTTCTGGCCCAAACCGGACTTACTCTGGATCAGATGGATGTCATTGAATTGAATGAAGCCTTTGCGTCACAAGGCCTTGCGGTTATGCGTGATCTTGGGCTACCTGATGATGCGGAACATGTGAACCCCAATGGCGGCGCGATCTCCCTTGGTCATCCCCTCGGCATGAGCGGCGCGCGGCTGGTGACCACGGCTATGTATGAATTGCACCGCCGCAAGGGCCGTTATGCGCTTTGCACCATGTGTATTGGCGTGGGTCAGGGTATCGCCATGATCATAGAAAGGGTTTAATATCTGGACGCTGGAATATGTTTTTTATTGATAACAATCTTGCCAATGGGGGCAAGAGCCAAGCCGGCCAGTTTCAAATGTTGATAGGCAAAGGGAATACCGATAATGGTAAGGCAAAGGGCGACGGCCCAGAGAACATGCCCCAAGGCCAGCCAAATGCCGCCGAATAAAAACCAGATGATATTGCCGGTTACGCCCAGCGGGCCGGTGCCAATATCTTCGCGTCCCGACAGGATTTCGCGGTTAACCGCTTCGCGGCCAAAGGGCAGAAGGCTGAGGTGAGCCATATTCAGGGCCGCCACAAACCACGGCAGACCCACAATGGTAATGGCCATAATCAAGGCAACAAGAACCCAGCCAACGGCCATGAAAAAACCACCAAAAATCAACCATAAAATATTCAATATTAACGACATAAAGCCCTCCAGAATTTACGCAACCACCGACCCTACCCTTGGGTATATATGGGCAGTATAACAAATGTTGCAAGGGATATGCAGCCGGTTTCAACCAGCCTCAATAATATTTTCCATAAAGGTGACAAGTTTTTCAAACTGCTTGGCGCGGGTGAATTTTTCACGGTTCGGGTTATAGGATGTCGGCATTTTTCCCTGTTTTTTATTTTCCAGCATGCCGGATAAATAGGCCGCGACCTCTTGCGCATCATTGCTGACCAGTCCGAAATCATTATCCCTGATAATATCAGCGGCCTCTCCTGTGGTGCTGCCAAGAGATAATATTGACTTGCCGGCCCCGATATATTCAAATAATTTTCCGGCAATGACGCCATTTTCACTAGGGTCATCCCAGCGAAGCAACATGAGGACATCAACCTGCTGCTGTAGTTTGAGCAGCTGTTTCTGCGGGATATATGTCTTGCAGATTACTATTCCCTCCAGCTTATGCTGCTTGATCAGGAATTTTTGCCGGTCATTCAAATCCGCACTTCCCTCAGGCGTATACAGCAAGACATTGAAATTCTGCGCGGCATCCCCAAGCCTTCCCAATGCCTCAAACACCACAGATGGATCGCGTTTGTCGCCATATAGATATCCCGCATAAAGCAGGGTGATTTTCGCCTCATCATAATTTTCCCGGGCATCTGGTGTGAAATCAGCGGGATCAAACCCATTCATTACAAATTCAACCGGAATATCCCGTGACTTTGCCAGATGATCCGCCCATGTTTTTGTCACGGTCACAAGGCCCGCGCAAGATTTCAAGGCACGGTTTTCCAAAAAATGATCAATATTCCGGCGCAGGCCACTTGTATTATAATAGGGGTGATCGGTCCATAAATCGCGGTAATCATAGATAACCGGCACGTCAATCATGCGCCCTAGTCTGCTGGCCACCAACATGGGGGTGAAGGGCGGCAAGGTGGCAAAGATAATATCCGGGCTCCAGTTCTGAAACATCTTCTTTCCGGCGCGGATCGCCGGACAGTACCAGCCCACAAGATCATCGGGGATATTGGTGAGCCGCCTGTAGAGGATACTTATTTTAGATTCTTCTCCCGGTTGACCTTTGGTTTGATCTGGCTCAGGCGTATTTTTTTCTGACGCTGAAGTATCTTTTCTTTTACCAAAAATGGCTTTCAGGCCGTCCTTGACCCTTGACGGAAAATCATTGATATTTGAGGATGGGATATAATGAATATTTTCCCGGGAAACTTCCGGCAATAACACAGGCTCAAACATATCATTTTCGGGACATAAAACCCGCACATCATGCCCCTGATCCTCCAGATATTTGGCCAGCTTATTCACCCGGCTTGCCGATGCCGGACTATAGGGCGGAAAATATCCGGCGATGATTAATATTTTCATGGTGAGGGGCTTTCTTTTATTGAGATCATTTTCTCACTAAAAAATATAAATTCCATAATCAAATGCTCCGAAAGGAGATCTCTCGCCTTTAATATCAAGTCAATGCAATATACCAACATACCAAACTCGAAAGAAATATAACCTTGAGAGGGTTTGATGCGTGGGACAACTTACCATTCATTATGAAAAATCGGCTTAATTCTCGTTATAGCTTAAGTAATCGTAATCAATATATGCCTATAATACAGACTTATAACATGATATATAGACAAGAGTAATATGTAAAAATTCAATAGCAAACCCTTAAACAAGATATAAAGCGATAGGTTTTAATGAATAAATTACCCCAAAATAAAGACACTTATAATGACTTATATAATAAACAAAAGCATATTGAAGCATATGAGAGAAAATACTTCCATTCTGCCTATTACCCTCTTTTTAAGGCCGTTCTTAAAGCCGTTAAAAGATCCGGCGGAACGTCTATTCTGGAAGTAGGTTGTGGGTTTGGGCATTTTGCATTGATGCTAAAACAAAATACTGATTTGATATATCAGGGATTTGATTTCAGTTCTGTAGCTGTTGAACGTGCCCAAAAAATTACAGGCTATGAGAAGGAAATCACGGTTGCCGATGCAACAATAGAAAAGACATATAAATCATACAATTATGATACAATTGTGTGTACAGAGGTTTTAGAACATATCCCAAACGACCTGGAAACAATCTCATTATGGAATAGTGGTACATACTGTATCTGTTCTGTCCCCAATTATGATTCATCCGACCATGTTCGATATTTTAACACCAAAGAAGAGGTTTTGAATAGATATGGCCATGAGATCGATATTGATTGTATTGTTCAAAAAACAAAGCCATTCCTTGATGACCTTAAATTCTCAAATATAGTACGGGCCTTGATCTGGAATAGATACAGGCCAAGGCGGCTTTTGGCGATATTAGGCTTCAAATCTTTTGACGATGGCGGCTGGTTCGTTTTTTCAGGAAGAAAAAAATAACGACCCTATCCAACTGATTATATTTTTTCTTTATAATTTGGGTCTACGGATATTTATTTTCAAGCATTTGAAACATTAATTTTTCCAGCTTATCAACTCTGACCGACCAATCATTGGACTTAGCAAATTCAATCCTTGATTTGAATGTACCCTTCCCCTGACCTGAGAGAGCATCCTTTAATGCATCCTCCCATTCATCAGCGGTATTACAATTGACAACAATATCATCAAAATACTGAACCATAGAAGGAGACGATGCCGATACAACGGGCTTTCCTGCTGCCAGATATTCATTTATCTTTAAAGGATAAGCCGCATAGGCCCAAGCAGATTTATCCATTATATAAGGTGCTATGGTTACATCCATCAAATCTATGCAACCGGGAATTTCTTCCTTTTTTATACTGCCCACATGGTGAACATTTTCCTGAGCAAAGAAACTTTGGTAAGCCTTATATAGCGCCCCATCTTTGCTAAATGATGCCGTCCCCTTTGGTCCAATCATAACAAACTGTACCGCAGGAAATCTATTGGCCAGCTTATCGAGTATATCAAAATCCAATTTCCTGTTTAGGGCACCAAGATAACCGACCCTAGGCGACGGCAGTTTTTCTATTAAGTTAAATGCTGACCCTTTGTAATATGACTTCTTAGAAAACAAAGAAAAATCGACAGCATTATAGATAATATTTGGCTCAAGATTTTTCGTCTTTACTGTTTCATTCCATACAACTTCCGTTGCTGATGTTATCAGGTCAGCCTTATTAATAAGCTTTTCGATATTTGAGTTTTTTTTCTCTGTATTGCTGAATTTATGAAACAGGTCATAAATATGAAACATGACATGGGGCGCATCCAGTTCTTCAACATAAGGGTAAAAATCCGGATGAAAACAAAAGGTAATGAAATCATCCCCCTTTTTCAAGCCGGCCTTCTTTTTTAAGTCTTTGCAGTGCTGCTTAATGGCAAGCCTGTCCAGTGTTTTGAATTTATAATTTCTGGGAAGAAAAAATCCGGAATGATAAACCGCAACATTATCTTTCTTCTCAACAGAGCCAAAGGGTTTTAATAAGCTGATTTCATTATAAAATTTTGCCCCGTTGGAATAAACAACCGGCCAGCCCCGTTCGCCCAACCGTGAGAGAATATGCTGTCTGTTCATCCAATTACCGTCCCACGACGTATGATCCAGAGCAATGATGGGCCGTTTTCCACTCGCATTATCCATTGGCATTATCCATGAAATTTTCCTTACGTCTTAACAAATCCCGCAAACCCTTTAGCTCTCTGGATAATTGTCGCCTCAAATGTTGCGGGTTTGCCTGAAAGCACCCAAAACAACAATACCGAAACTATATATAATATGGCACCAAGAATAATTTTTATAATCAATAATTGCCAACTGCTCAATAACCAGAATTCGGAGATATTTAATAGAATAATATACATAATCACCCCTGCTGTCACCGGCCGCCAAATAACTTTAAATATCTGACTAAACATCACCTGACATTTTTGAACAACGTGGTAGCTTACCACTAAGAACATTATGGTGCCAATTAAGGCCCTTGAAATGGCAACGCCCTGAAGGTCAGCAATATAAAAGGCCGGAAATATTGTTATGACCGTTACCAATGCCTGAACCCAATATATATAGGCTGTGTATTTTACATTACCGGTAATGGTCAGCATACTGCCGGAAATACCATACATTGACGTGCACATGGCAAAGAAAACCAGTGATTGGATAAGCGGCACTACGGGCAACCATTTATCCCCGCCGCCCAGAAACAGCGGAATTAATTCATACGCCACGGCCCCAAATCCAAGGGCCAGCGGAACCGCAACCAATGTCATCATCGACAGTGCCTTTAAATAGGCGGCAATAAGGCGATCATGATCATGCTTTATCTTGACCAGCCCCGGAACCAATGCCCGTGTGAAGGGTTGCTGGACTTCTGTAATGGCCATGAAGGAAAGTTCGGTGCCCCATTTGTAATAGCCTATTTTTGCGGGCGTTGCCAAAACTGCAAGAATAAGCAAGTCACCTTGCGTACTAATATATTCAGCAATATTGCGCACCAATATCCACTGGGAAAAACCCCAAATATCCTTTATTTTTGCAAATGAAAATTTTGGGCGAAAGCTTACAACAATATAACTTGCCATAACCACAATAACATTACTCAAAACCGTTCCAATAACCAAAGCCATATACGACCGGTAATAGAAAGCCAAACTGATTGTGACCAAAGTGGAAATAATCTTTGGCGCCACATTATATATAAAATCCTTGGAAAATTTCATATCTTTTTGAAGCTTGACAGTCCCTATATTCTCAAAACCCCTGATCAATGTTCCCACCGCCAGAATCTGGCAGATCAGTTCCAGTCTGATGTCGCCATAAGCCCCTGCAATCAATGGTGCGAAGGCCGCCAGCAATAGGGCAATAACCAAGGACTGTAATAGCCGAAGTGTCCAGGCCGTATGAAAATGATCATCTGTCGCCTTGTTATTTTGAATAAGAGCCCAGTTAACGCCAAAATCAAATAACAGGGAAACCAGGCCGAATATAACAAGCACGATGGCGACAAGTCCGAAATCTTCCGGCATTAATAATCTGGCTAAAAATGCCGAACTGATAATGCCCAGCGCCCTGATAGACCAACGCATGGCCATATACCATTTGGTGCCTTTAAATACTTCGTCAGATAATGAGGGTGTTTTTATTGATGACATTAATTATCTTTTATTTTTCTAATATTCAAACCTGCCTTGCGCCCCCCTATCAGCTCAATTTAACTTAAAGACAAAAAATGTTAAAATCATTAATTAAATCAGAAAAATCATCGCTATAATTTTTCCCTGTCAAAGGCCATGAAACCATTCAAGAATATATCCACGGCAAGGTCGGCGAATTCTTCTTCGTTAAGGGGGCCCTCTTTTCTAAACCAGATATAGGTCCAGTTAATCATACCCAGAAAAGCCATGGTGACGGGTTTTTGATAATCTTTTGATTTATCCAGCGCCGGATTAAGCGTTAATATCAACCGCACCACAGAGGTGACCACCTGATCCTGCAATCTCATAATTTCAGCCCGCATATGACCCGGCAGACAGCCACGATCATTCAGCAGAATCACATGCTTTGATCCGGCATCGACGTATATTTTCATGAAATTGCGGGCCAGAATACGAAGTTTTTCTTTTGGGCTGCCTTTATGATCCAATGCCGCCTCGGCCATGGTGACAAGCTCCGTCACATGCCGGCGCATAATATCATAGAGGATGGCTTCTTTTGACGGGTAATAATGATATAGCCACGATTTAGACGCGTTACAGGCCGTTGCCAATTCTGAGATAGACGATCTGGCATAGCCTTTTTCGGCAAATAATTCTGCGGCTTTATTGAGGATATTCAACCGTCTTTCGCCATAATCCTCGGCTTGTTTTCTGGCCATATTATAGGGGTTCTTTTTTATAGATTAATCATGCGGCCCATCTTATATATTAATAGTTAAAAGGTCAAAACATTGACCGGACATTCGGTTAAATCATACAAAACTTTATGCTCAGGGATTAAAAATGACAATAGGCGTTGGCGGGTCACAGGCACAAATAGAACTCGATCGTCTTACAGATATGGCTGCGGGGGCCAGACCAATTGGCCCGAAAGAATATAGCGTCCGCATAAAAAAAGCCCAAAAAATAATGCAGGAAGCCGGCATTGCGGGTCTTTACGTCAATGCGGGGACCAATATGACCTATTTTACCGGCACAAATTGGCGGCCAAGCGAGAGAATGGTCGGGGCCGTCATCCCGGCTAATGGCGAAATTGAATATATTGCCCCCGCCTTTGAAATTGGCACATTGAGGCAATATATGGGCATCAAGGGCGATGTGCAGGGCTGGGAAGAGCATGAAAACCCCTATGATATTTTTCAAAAAATATTACAGAATATTGCCATAAAGGGAAATAGAATCGCTCTGGATGAATCATGTCCATTTTTCATCAGCAATGGCATTGCCCTTGCCGCGCCGGAATTTGACTATGTCAATGGGGTTTGCATCACCGCCCTCTGCCGCCAGATTAAATCTCCCAATGAATTGGCCCTCATGCAACGGGCCAAGGATATGACCCTCGAAGTTCATAAGGCGGCGGCAAAAATTCTGCGTAAAGGCATAACCCCAAAAGAGGTTGGTGATTTTATTCATCAGGCTCATATAAAGGTCGGCGCCGCTGCCGGATCATATTTTGTCATTGTGCTTTTTGGCGAAGATACCGCCTATCCCCACGGCGTGAAAAACCCAAAGTCCTTAAGCGAAAATGATATGGTGCTTATTGATACCGGCTGCCAGATTCATGGTTATATTTCCGATATCACCCGCACCTACGTATATGGCGAGCCCAATAGGCGGCAGCGGCAGATTTGGGATATTGAAAAACAAGCGCAGGCCGCCGCCTTCGATCAAGCGCGGATTGGCACAAGATGCGGCGATGTGGATTTGGCCGCCCGCGCTTGCCTTGAAAAACATCAGCTCGGCCCGGATTATCAATTGCCCGGCCTGCCCCACCGCACCGGACATGGTATTGGCCTTGATATTCATGAATGGCCCTATTTGAATTCAGGGGATAATACGCCGCTTGAACCCGGCATGTGTTTTTCCAATGAGCCCATGATCTGCGTCCCCGGTGAATTTGGTATTCGCCTCGAAGATCACTTTTTCATGACCGAAGATGGCCCAAGATGGTTCACCGTTCCCAGCCACAGCATCGATGATCCTTTTGGATATGAAAAATAATTCTGGTGGATATGAAAAATAATTCTGGAAAAAACCTGATTTATCTCTTGGCCGTCAGACCGATTCTATCCGCATGATCTTTTAATTTAAGGTCCCCGCCCACCAAAAGCACAAGGCCATAAAACGGACGATTGGCCCAGGCGACTTCGACAGCATATTCATTTAATTCCTGCACATCGAGCAAGAACTGATGCTTATGCGGAAGGTCTTTATCCAGCTTCATCAAAACGCCAGCCGTGGATACATTGGCAACTTTGCAGGAATATTCAACATCATCAATAATGGCAACCGCGTCCCATAATACATCAAGGCGATCATCAACGCGCCTCTGGCCTTCTCCAGCTTCTTTGAACATCCATTTTTCCTATGATTGCAACTGACTAAAATTCATGATCAGCATCCTTTGATACTTTAAGATACTGGACAAACTATATCCTAGGGCAAACTTATTACCAAATTACAAATTTTTATCTGAAAGATTCAAACTTTGTTTTTCACGCCTTCTGTCACCAGAAGAAGTACCTGCTGAACAAGCTCTTCATGGTTCAATTCCCCCTCGTCCCGGTACCATGCGGAAATCCCGTTCAGGGCATCAAATAATAAAATGGCAATGATTGTTGAATTGCAATCCCGAATGGAGCCATCCTCCATGCCCTTGATGAAAATTTCCCGCACCCGATGTTCAATACCCCTGTGCATTTTCAGGCTGGCATTGCGGGCGGCCTTATCCTCGCGCTGACCGCGGTGCCGAATATGGCAGCGAATGATATCATCGGTGATAATGTCAATATAGCCCCTGATGAAATTCTCTAATTGAACAAAGCCATTTCCCGCGCATGCTGTCACCTGATCCAAAAGACCATTGATCCGCACGCTGGCCACATCTTCGCATTTAATGAGAATATCTTCTTTGTTTTTGACATAATAATATAACGTCGGCTTGGTCACATTATGCAACCGCGCAATATCATCAAGGGACGTTTTATAATATCCCTTCTCCATAAACGCCGCCGCCGCATGACGTAATATGGCATCCAGTTTAAGCTGCCTTTTCTCTTCGCGGTTCATGTTAGATTTTAGGCCAGTCTTTGTTAATTTAACTTTTTTGATCTTTTTTCCGATCTTGCTTATTTCATATCCCAACGTTATATTGTTACCCATGAGTAACGTAAACTCAACATAATTTCTAGGAGAAAATGAAAATGGCCGTCAAAACACCCCAAAATCCGGATCCAATTGTCATTGTCGGCATGTCTCGAACCCCCATGGGGGGCTTTCAGGGCGACTTTAATAATCTTGCCGCCTCAGAATTGGGCGCGGTTGCTATCAAAGGTGCCTTGAATAACGCTGGACTTGACGCGGCGGATATTGATGAAGCCTTCATGGGCTGCGTTTTACCTGCGGGGCAAGGGCAAGCGCCGGCGCGCCAGGCGATATTAGGCGCCGGACTGCCCAAAGAAGTTGGCTGCACCACGGTCAATAAAATGTGCGGTTCCGGCATGCAGGCGGCCATGATGGCCCATGATGCCATTTTGGCGGGCAGCGCGGATATTATGGTCGCCGGCGGCATGGAAAGCATGAGCAATGCGCCTTACCTGCTCCCCAAAATGCGCGGCGGTGCACGACTTGGTCATGCAGAGGTTAAAGACAGCATGTTTCTTGATGGTCTTGAAGATGCCTATGACAAGGGAAAACTCATGGGCGTATTCGCCGAAAAAACCGCCCGGCATTATCAATTCACCCGTAAGGAACAGGATGATTACGCCATTACTTCCTTAAGCCGGGCCAATGCCGCCATCGAAAAAGGTTATTTTAAAAGTGAAATTTCACCTGTGACCGTCAAATCCCGAAAGGGCGAAGTTATTTATGACACCGACGAGCAACCGGCCAAGGCACGAATTGAAAAAATTCCCACATTGCGGCCGGCATTTGCCAAGGACGGAACGGTAACCGCCGCCAATTCAAGCTCCATTTCGGACGGCGCGGCCGCCTTGATTTTAATGCGGCAATCCACCGCAACAGATCGCGGTCTTAAGCCGCTCGCCAAAATTGTCGGCCATAGCTGTCATGCGCAGGAGCCGGAATGGTTCTCCACCGCCCCCATCGGGGCCATGAAAAAACTCTATGAAAAAACCGGCTGGACAGATGATGATGTGGACCTTTATGAAATAAACGAGGCCTTTGCGGTTGTCACTATGGCCGCCATGCGCGACCTTGGGCTTGATCATGAAAAGGTCAATATCCACGGCGGGGCCTGCGCGATGGGCCATCCCATCGGGGCGTCGGGTGCCAGAATATTGGTCACTTTAATTGCCGCCCTGAAAACCCATGGCAAGAAACGTGGCATGGCATCACTCTGTATCGGCGGCGGCGAGGCAACGGCCATGGCCCTAGAGATATTATAAAAGAGGTATTCTAAAATGATTTTAACCGAAGAGCAGGAAATGATTCGGGATATGGCCCGGGAATTCGCCAGGAATGAACTGGCCCCCCATGCGGCAGAATGGGATAAAACCGGCGAACTTCCCATGGATGTCCTGCATCATATGGGCCAGCTTGGCCTGATGGGCATGACCGTTCCCGAAAAATGGAACGGTTCCGGAACGGATTATGTTTCCTACGCCCTTGCCCTCATGGAAATTGCCGGCGGCGACGGCGGCGTCAGCACAATCATGAGCGTCAATAATGCCCCCG
>UOFW01000162.1_pt1 | contig 29574 bp, 26 predicted proteins | sample 1989241 | NCBI WGS metagenome assembly UOFW01 (sample SAMEA4712195, study PRJEB27164) | hydrothermal vent metagenome | biome: marine basaltic hydrothermal vent biome; feature: marine hydrothermal vent; material: mineral | place: Pacific Ocean | collected 2011-06-14/2011-07-23 | depth 1719 m | reverse complement strand
CTTGACCGGAGCGATCAATGCCGTGTTGGAGCCAATGAAAGCCCCCGGACCAATTTCCGTAAGCGCCTTGTTAAAACCGTCATAATTACAGGTAATGGTGCCGGCCCCGATATTTGCGCCTGCGCCAATAATAGCGTCACCGATATAGCTTAAATGGCTGATTTTTGCGCCGTCTTCGATAATCGATTTTTTAACTTCGACAAAATTACCGACCTTGGCCCCCGCCCCCACATCCGCTTTTGGCCGCAGCCGCGCATAGGGACCAACAACCGCGAAGCGCCGTACGGTGGCCTCCTCAAAATGACAGAAGGCTTTTATAACCGCGCCTTCTTCTATGGTTACGCCGGGCGCAAAAAATACATTAGGCTCGATAACGACATCCGCCCCGATGATGGTATCATGGCTGAAATAAACCGTTTTAGGGTCAAGAAGCGTAACGCCAGCATCCATAAAATCCTGCCGTTTATTATCCTGAAAAATCGCCTCGGCTTCGGCCAGTTCACCGCGGGAATTAATCCCGATGACTTCTGTTTCCGTAGCAACAGAAACCGCGCAGCCATAGCCCTTGGCCCTTGCAATCGCCACCACATCCGTCAGATAAAATTCCCCCGCAGCATTATTATCGTCAAGACTGTCCAGCAGGTCAAACATTCTGGCCCCGTCAAGAGCCATAATACCAGAATTACACAGCCCGATCGCGCGTTGCTCCGGGGTTGCATCTTTATGCTCTATAATAGACAACAGCTCGCCCTTGTCATTCACGACAAGACGGCCATAGGCCTTGCTGTCTTTCGGCTCGAACCCCAGCACCACAACAGCCGGATCAGGGGCGCTGCGACGTTTAGTGAGCAATTCCTGCAGCGTCGCGGCTGATAACAGGGGCACATCACCATATAAGATCAGCACATCACCTGAAAAATCCTGCAATTGGTCACGGGTCACCTGCACCGCATGTCCCGTACCAAACTGCGGTTCCTGAACCACTATTTCCGCCTGATCCCCAACCGATTTTTCAACCTGTTCTTTACCGGCCCCGACCACAATGATTTTTCGTGCCGGATTTAACGTCTCCAACGTATCCATCAAATGATGCAGCATTGGGCGTCCACCAAGTGGGTGTAATACTTTATGTAAAGATGACCTCATACGGGTACCTTTACCCGCCGCGAGAATGATAACAGCTAAATCAGATTGAATCATAGTAATATTTTCTTTTCCCATTTATAACGCGTTATATAATTCTAATACTAATTTTTCCATCAAGGTGCCATAAGAATACTAATATTTTTATAACAACCACCGGTTAATCCATAATCAATAGATAATGAATGAGTAATTAAAAGACCATGACTAATTTTAAGGGCAATTTTATGACCATCAAACCCAGTGGGGTAATTTTCGATCTTGACGGTACTTTAGTCGATAGCGCGCGTGATTTATCAGCAGCCTTAAATCATGTCCTAAGGCAAGCCAGCAGACCTGAAATTGCCCTCTCTGAAGTTCGCCATATGGTCGGCGATGGTGCCAGAGCTCTCATCATCAAAGGTTTTTCAGAAACGGGCCATCTGCCGGAATCAGGCGAGATAGATGCCATTCAGGATGAATTCCTGAGCTATTATTCTGACCATATTACAGATCAAACCCTCATTTTTCCCGGCGCGAGGCACGTCATTGAAACACTGACCGAGATGAAAATTCCCCTCGGACTATGTACCAATAAAGCCATCAAATTGACTGAGAAAATAATGGCTGAATTTAACCTTGCTGACTATTTTTCTGCCATCACTGGCGGTGACAGCTTTGACTATCGAAAACCTGATCCGCGCCATTTAACTTCAACGCTTGAGATAATGAAGGTTGAACCTGAAAGAGCAATTATGGTGGGTGATAGCCGTAATGATATCATTGCCGCCCAAAGGGCCGGTATCCCCGTCATCGGCGTATCTTTTGGCTATAGCAAAACCCCGATCGCCAAGCTTAACCCGGACATAATCATTGACCATTATGATGATTTTTTATTTTCTCTGGGGAAAATGTCAGAAACTTTTTAGCTCTGGCGGACAAAAATACGGCGAAAAAACTTTCGTGATAAATGCGTAAAGAGCATCATGGGCGGCATCCGCAACCAGTGCGAGCGGATATAAAGACCGTTGGTGGACAGGAAGTCAGTCCATTTTGACCGCTTTACGCCATCAGAAACCCCAAAAGGAACCATAGTCCGGAGAATCATAAGATCCATAAGCTTTAGAACGATCCATCCCGGTGCATTTTCTTTAGCCCGCGCCATCACATTCTCCGGAATGGGGGTATTCAGAAAATATACGCAATAGCGCAAGCAATAAAATACAGGTCTGCCAAGCTTCAATGTCTCTGCCCGATCCATAAAATCTGTCCAGAACGCGGGCTTTTCACCAAACTCCCCCATCATGTCATGCTGCTCAAGAAGATTACGCAAACTGGATTTCAAGGTGCCATCCACAAATTGATGGACGATACTATGAAGAAGCATATCTTCATCACATAGCGTATGGAATTGGTCGCCCAAGGCCTCCGAAGAATTGATCATAAGGTCGATATTTGGGGAAAGCTTATTGGTCACTTGTAAAATTGTATGATGAACATCGACTTCCACCAGTCTGCTCGGATGAACAAGAGGCGGCAATTCATGCGCCCACTCCCGATAATATTGCTGGTCATAATCATCTAATATCTGGCTGCCATAACCTGCTAGAAACAAATGATTTTCAATAATATCCAGATGCTTTTTCGCCACAAGAATGTCTAAATCAATACTATCCCTGCCGTCGGCGCATTTCAAGTCTCTGGCAATATAGGCCGCGCCCTTGACCAGAATGATTTTTTCCTTGAAATCATATAAAGCCCGGCCTACCCGGTTCATCTCCCACATGATTTTCCGCTGCCTTGACGCCGTATCTATTTTGGCATTCGTGAGTATTTGCTGCACCTTGTCCGGCAATTCTGGCCATAATCCCAGGGTTTCTGCATCATGGGTCAAACGGGCGCGTAATTTTAATATGTGGGCATCAAATAAAACCTCGTTCCAGCCTTGGGTATCAAGCCCCGCCATGAACTGCGGCTTTTTCAAAACCTGCAATAATAAATTTTGATCCCTATCTAAAGTATCATTAGGCTGAATTTTCTTGCTCATTCAACATTCTCGTCAATAATTTTATTCACAAGACGGATGGCTTCTTCCAGGGAAGAATAGGTGATTTCAAAAGATACACATTCTTTGGTAATTTTGGCAAGAGCGCGAAAAGCTGGCGCGCCAATATCACCATAATTGGCCGAAGACCGTACCAATCTGAAAAACGCCATTGTTTCGGTCAGCGGCTTTATATCTGATTTTGCATTGGGGCTGTATATGGGATGAATAACAACGCGCGGCTTCACAGGTTCATGCATTCTCTCAAGGCTTGAAACTGGCGGACGCAGGTAACAGATCGTGCCCTTCGGCGTGCCTTCAAATTCGCGGCTGAAGGGTTCGTCATTGCCAACCCAATCCTTCATCACAGCAATAGAGTCATTCTTCAAAGATACCGGACGGGGATAGGGGAATAAATCCCCCGTTTGCGCATCCAGCATGCCAAACTCATCGGAAAAAAAACGCCAGCCATCATAGGCAAGTCCCGCAGACAGGGTGCTTTTCCCGCTGCCGGAAATGGCCGGAATGATCACCCCAACGCCATTTTTCTCCACCACACCAGAATGAAATAAAACATGCGTTTTACATCCAAACGCCACCTGCCAATTCATCCCCATCTCAACAGATAACAATCCCATGGACTGAGGAAGCGGCACAAAATCGTCATTCATCAATGTATTTATGGTCACTTGAGGACGCAAATACCGCCGATAGACGTTTTTGGCATGGACACTTAAATAATAGTCGATAATTTGCGGCCCTTCATAGAAAGGATAATCTTTATATATATGTAAAAAATCATCCCGAACCGAGGGGAACTTTATGGATATGCGGGTCATTATCGGCCCGACCCCCATAAGCAGTCCCGGGCCAGCCAACCGTCGCTCTATACTCAGCAGGTCATGAACCATCAAATATTCTCATTATGTAAATTGACCGGCTCTATTAAACCCATTTTATCAAATTCTGTAACGGTTTTCAGTATTTGCTGTTTCAGGTCATCTTCAATGGGACGTTCCAGAATCAACTCCAATGCCACCAGAATTTCTGGCAAGCTACGGGGCTTATCCTCAATAATATCAAAAATCTCGCGGGCAAAGTCATTTAAGGCCTGAGAATGCCCGGATCTTGTATCATAAATGATATGAGCATCATCCATATGCTCCCATAAAAAACCGGCTGCATTCGGTATTTTGAATACAGCCGTGCTTAAAAAATTTAATGTCGCATTTGCTTGGTGCAAAATCCCAATACCCCTACCTGTATATGGCCGAAATGGCTTAAAAGACTGGGGCCATGCTAGTTCATGTTCGAGACTAGTTCAAGCCAGCATTTGCAAAAGATTGCAGGCAGGTGATACCTGACAATTGCTCATTCTCAATATATTGCCAATGGGTTTCAGGCCCAGGTACACCATTCACATTAAATCTACCCGTGACATCAGTACTTTCTGGACTAAAATTTACCGTTGCGCCAGTTTGCTGATATGTCCCGCTCCCAAGAGGGGCTTCTTCATATAACGGAATTTGAACATTCGTTTTCATATTTTCAATACAGCGGCCCGCTGAATTAACCTGCGCAAAAGCAACGCCGCCATGAAGCGTTATCGCCAATGGGGCAATGACGGCACCGGCTTTTAACAAGCTTCTGCGTTTAATACGTTTTTCATCAGTTTTATTCATTTTCATATCGTCTTTTTTCATATCGGTCATAACATCTGCCTGTCTGATAAAAATTATCTATACGTTTGAGTATAATGGGTAAATATAACGCCTATTCACAAGAAACACCATATTTATTTATGGCATACCACTCTTAACAAATACTTATATGCAATTAATAAGCCATTTTAATATTTCTTTGTTTTTCAACCACTTAAAAAAACAACCTTTTTAGAACTGTAAAAAAACCTGACAGTTTTGACCATTTTGATACAGTTATTTTACACTTTTAGATTTCAGTATAAATTAAAAACAGCCGAAAAATATTATTTTTTTGTTACATAAATGGCATTTCCGTCAACATATTTCACTTTAGGGCTTACCCGTTAAAGGATACATATAAATATTTATGCCCCATAATGATGATGACCAAATCAATTATATAAGGAGACCTCTGCGTAAGGCCTATTCACCTTGGCCCAACAGAATTTAAAATCCTGAGGCACTTCCTTGAAAATCCAAACCGGGTATTCTCCCGCAAACAAATGTTAAACAGCATTTGGGGCAACGACATAATATGTGGAATCACGAACCGTTGATGTCCATATCAGGTGCCTTCGCAAAGCATTAAATATTAATAATTACCCGGATATAATCAGAACAGTTCGCACTGCAGGTTACGTTCTGGATAAAAAATAAACACTTTTTGACATCTGGAAATTTTTAAAACTGTAAAATTTGCCATAAAACTGTCGGAAAACTTTACAGTTTTATGTCTTTTCTTGAGCTTCTTTTCATCAAAACTCTCTAAAACCTGTGTTTTATAGCCATTATGCGTAACTGGCACAATTCTTGTATAACTATATACTAGTAAATAATGATTTTTAAGTATTTAATTATTGATTAAAAATTAACTAATCATTAGAGTTTATTAACTATAAAAATAGTATTCTGGTATATCTGGAACTAACATATTGAAATATTAGGTTTTATTATGATTACCAAAGCGCGTAATATACAAGATAAAAAAGAAGATCGCCTTTCCATGCGCCACTCATTGATGGTTTGGGTTGCGGGAGCCGTTCTTGGGTGGGTTGTTGCTGTTGTCTCAGTTTGGACAGCCTTAAATGACACAAACAGTAACATTGCGGATAATAATGTTTCCCCTGCAGAGCAAATGGAGCAAATTATGCCCGCAGCAGGCAAACAGGAAGAAAAAGATAATTAATCAGGGGCCGGCCTCTAAATCTTTTTTTTATCTCGTGATCATTTTTTTATTAAACTGATTAGTTTAACCCTGCATCCCGCAACAAGTTATGAAGATGTACAACCGGGATAGCGAAAGAAATTCCGGTTGGCCTTGTCAGGGCATTTTCCTTACTGCCCTTCACCGAAACACTATTCAATATCCCCTCAACCTTACCCGAAATAGTATTATACAAAGGGCTTCCGCTGTTGCCGGGGAATGCCGTTATGTCCAGCTGATATACATCATACCGCCTTTGTTGAATAATTTTAGGATCCAGGTATCTCGCCGTCGGCTGCGGAATAACTATTGGCGTAACGGAGGCTATAATGCCTTTATGGGTCACAGGGAAAAGGCCCAATACGGAACCTATTGGAAATCCTGTTATGGCAATTTCCGTTCCTTCAGGTGCCAAAGCGCCTGTTCCCAATATGAATTTAGGAATTTTATCTCCCTTAACGCGCAACAAAGCCAGATCATGTTCTGTATCGACACGAATGACTTCGGCTACCCGCCTGTCCGGGCTTCTACCCCGTCCGATCAATATGGTGATATTTTCATTATATTCTAGGTTATTTCCAGACGGCAAAACATGCGCATTCGTAATGATATGAAGGCCATCGTAAACAACAAAGCCTGTCCCTCTCATCACGATACGCGGGCTTCTCAACGGGCTATCTGTTGCAATGGCGACAACCGATGGTGTGACCTTACGAACCATATCTGGAAAATCCATGCCGCGCTGATAAACCGTATCATTGGCATGGATGGCAAACATCCCGCTCAGATAAAAAATACATATAGCCGTGATCGTTTTTTGAATTTTCAACATTCTAGACGCCTGTTATTTCTGGTTAAGCTTTTTCTTTTCTGATGGCGATCCCGTTACCATACTGTCCAAAGACGGCAAACTTGCGGCAAATTCTGCCAATTGGGCTCTCTTTTGATCAATAGTCATATCATCAAAAGGCAGCGACAAGGCAATGACCGCAGAATCCAGACGCCCGCCCAATAGCTTGGCCTTTGCATCAAGTATTTTAGCTTTATAGTTGCTGGCTGTAATACGTCCATCCACCCAATACCAATACCATACCAGCCTTTTCTGACCCGATGATTGCAGTAAAATTTCATTCACAGAGGTGTTTGTGCCGTTTAATCTGGCTGTCACTTTTCTATTGTCAACACGGGCCCAGATATCTTGCTCTGCAACGCCATTACCAAAACGGATCATTTCTGCGTCTTGGCTTTGATATTTATAATATGCAATATAAATATCTATTGCCTCAGAATTCTGTTCTTCATGCCGCAAATGAAAAATTTGAGACGCCCCATGATATTGTGGTTTCCAGTCTGCCCTTATCGAATTATCCGATCCCCATATTTTTTCATCCGGCGCGAGTGTATTCGTCGCGAAAGCCTGATACCTCTGTTCAATGACGGAATTATAAAATGGCGCACTGACGACAAAGCCCGCACTTATGATGAGCGGCAAGATAAATTTCTTTAAGCTTACCGGCGTGTTAACAGACCAGTATTTTTTTGTAAAATCTATATACCCGTCATTCGGTCCCCGGTTGGTGAATGTCATCGCAATAGAAATAAAGATCAGCAAGACAACCGCAAAGAAAATCCAGCCATACACAAGATGATCAACCCCGGTCGCATATTTCATATCCGACCAATGGGCGACCAGAATAATGCCGCTGGCCCGCAGACCATTGGCCAATATAGGCACCACGAATGACAGTATTACGACAATGACTTGACGTCCCCATGTTTTATAGGCCACATTCGCCATTAACGTGCCAAGGGCTATTGTCGCCACCAAGAACCTTAGGCCAGCACAGGCTTCCGCCACATGGAAATCGCCCGCCGCTATTGAAAGAAACACACCTTCTACAAATACAGGGATATCAAATAAATTCAGGGTCATAATAACAAATACAGTGGTAAAATCCTGCAATGCAGGAACCAGAAAATCACCAAAAGGAACCAAAAACACCATATAAAAAATCGGGAAAAGCAGGCCTAAAAAGACCCTTTTGCCTAATATAGTCAACATACAGCCCTGCAATATGATGATCAGGCCGAACTGGCGAACCACATTGGTATCTGCAAGGTCCCCCAATAACCATAGCCCGCCGCCGCCAAGCAAGGGCAAAAGACCCAACCAAGAAGGCTCGGGCGCTATTTTTTGGAAGATTTCACGCCGCTCATATATCAAATAAATAATAATCGGCAATATTAACAGACAATGGTTATATTCCGGTTTATCCCACCATGTCAGTCCCAATTCTTTAACCGTACCAAAAAAAGAAACAAGAACAACAAGAACAACAGCACTCAAAGCAATTGAGGCATTGCGCCATTGTGTTTTGATCTCTTGCAATTGCATATCAGCCATTTTTTTACCGTTCATTATCCCTGAAAATGTTCTTATGCGCTATATTACTTTCAAAATGGTTATATTTAATTAAATTAACCCAATGATCTGGATATTAATGGCCCAACCATATTCGCAATCGGCAATGGCAGTTTCTTCCATGTCTTGATCATCAACTGATATTTTGGATTTAAGGGATTAATATCAGGTAATTTTCCGCCCTCTTTCAGGATGAATTCATAATGCAGCGCCCTCGGCTCAAAACCCCAGTTCTTTTTAAAGCTAAAGGCGCCCGTGCCATTCTTGCTGCGGCCAAAATCAAATATCCGGCATTTTTTATGACTGACCGCATGCGCCATGAGTGACCAATACATAAAATCATTGGCCGCCAAGGCGCGGGCCTCATTTGTGCCGCCGCCATAATAGGGCACGACTTCATCCCGGAAATAAAATGTCATCACACTCGATACCGGCTGCCCTTCGGATGTTTCAACGGTTAAGATCTCACAATTATCGCCAAATTCCTGTTTAAGGCAGTAAAATAGTTTTTTGGGGAATACCGGCGAGCCTAAATTCCGCACACTTTCAGAATACATTGAAAACAAACGATCAGGAAGAGCATCAATCACAGCCTTCAAGTCAAATTTTATGCCCTTGCGCACCATGGCTCGTTGTTTTCGGGGAATTTCCTTCATATTTTCTTCATTATCAGGGGACAAGTCTTTTCTGAAAGTGGAATAGGTCTCATTTTTAGTGGGCCAGTCATCATGAATGGCCGCCATATTACGGCACTCAAGAAAATCTACATTCAAAGCCGAAGATAATCTTCGGCATTCCTCATCCAATAGCTCTAAAGCGGAATGATTATCAAAAATTGGTCCGCCATTTGTGGCAAAGGCTACAGAAATAAGAGAATTTCCAAAAAGCCTACTCTTAATATGTATCAAAGGAATAAGGCCGCAAATTTCCCCTTTGTCTTCAATATATATATAATAGCAATCATGGCCCATGCTTGCCGATACGGCCCTGCCCCATGCCGACATATGATAGACAGTCGCTGCGGAATGCTTCAAAACATAGTCATCCCATTTCGAGCAATCTTCAAAAATATTTAACATTTTTACTTGCATGGGGTTATCTCCGATCGCTCAAGAAAAACATCGTCCATTCGGCCCCAGTTAAATTCTGCCAGAATTTTTCGAATTTTACTTTCCATAACACCAAGGTTCGTATAGTGCCGAAATTTTGATTTCAGACTTGCCTGCTGCTGACGCGGCTGCCCGGGATCAATCTCCCAAGGATGAAAATAAAAGATACAGGCCTGCTGATCCTTATCATTCACCCGCTGCATGGCAGCCTTTGAAATAAAATAAGGTAAAAGACGGAAATAACCGCCCCCGCCGCAAGGAATTTTACGCCCCATAACCTCCACCGTCGTGACCGGCATTTCCAGAAAATTCTGTGCCTTAATTGGCTTAAAAACAAAGCGCGGTGCCGAAGGCATGCCATAATGATCGTGGCTGATGGGATAGATGCTTGAACTATAATGGTAACCGGCCTCAAGCAACACATCAAGCGCCCAAAGATTTTCCTTGCCAATTGAAAAACTTGGCGCACGGTACCCTTTAACGGCGCAGCCGCCCATATCTTCCAATAATTTTCTGGATGATAGAGCATCGTCCAAAAACGCGGCCCTGTTTTGATCTGAAACGCGCCTATGGCTCATACCGTGGCTCGCCAATTCATGGCCATTCTCCGTGATCAGGCGGATGACTTGCGGGTATCTTTGGGCAATCCAGCCTAGGGTAAAGAATGTCGCTTTAACGTTATGATCATCAAACATTTTAAAAATGACGTCCATATTTCGCTCAACACGACATTCCAGGCTTTCCCAATCATTCCGGTCTATGTCATTCTCAAAGGCCCCCACCTGAAAATAATCCTCCACATCAACGGTCATGGCATTTTTAATCAAGGAGGTCATTGGATTATATATCCTGATCTTCATTCTGAGCCATCAAAGATGCAAGGATTTCCAATGCACTTTTGATTGTTTCATCATGAATTTTGACATACTTTTCCAGCACGTAAATACGTTCTTTCAGGCGGTCAATTTCCGGGCTGTCGACATGATTATCAATGATCTCGCGCCGTTGTCTGCTTTGAGCATTATTTTCACTATATTGCCCCCCATTTCTTTTAACGGAAAGCCCAGAGGAGGCAATATCACGCTCCATATCCTCAATAACATTCGAGACAACAGCATTATCAATCGTATCCAGTTCTTCGATCGAGCCAAATAGCAAAATGCGTGAACAAAGCGTATTTAACTTGCGAGGGACGCCGTTCGTGAATTGATAAATGACCTCAAATGCATCATCCGTAAAAAAAGGATTTCCCTTCCATCCAACTATTTTCAACCTATGTTGAATATATTCCTTCGTTTCATCATTGGTCATAGATTGCAGATGGTGAGTGGCGATCACGCGCTGCCTTAATTGTTCTAGTTCAGGCGTAAAAGCCCATTTATCCCTGAATTCCGGTTGACCGATCAGGAAACTTTGCAGTAAAGCCGTATCGCCTTCCTGAAAGTTGGAGAGCATGCGCAATTCCTCTAAAGCAGGAATTGGCAAATTTTGAACTTCGTCAATGATTAAGAGGGCACGCTTACCTTTTTGATGGTTCCTGCGTAAGAAAACTTCTATTTCATTCAGCAGAATTGCCTTGTCTTTCAACATAATATTCAGGCCAAAACCTGCGGCGACCATGCGCAAAATATCATCTGCATCAAGATGCGTCGTCACTATTTTCGCCGCAACATATTGGTTGGTATCGAGTTCATCCAAAAGACGGGCAACAAGCGTGGTTTTCCCGGCACCAATTTCACCGGTTACAATGATAAATCCCTCACCCTGACTTAACCCATAGGTCAGATACGCCATCGCCTTATGATGGGTAGAACTGTCAAAATAAAAACTGGGATCCGGCGTAAGCTGGAAAGGTTTGCCCTCAAACCCATAAAAATCGTTAAACATCATTCACCTAGAGTACCGCCCTGATTGACAGGGAAATATAATTTGATCCCCCGTTAAAATTCCCAAAGCGACTTTGATCTCTATTAGAATGGGAATAGCTAAGGCTGCCCCGTAAGGATTTTGAGATTTGATAATTCAAATTAGTTGCGGCAGACCAGAATTTATCATTGATATTATCCGACAGGAATTTCGATAAATTATAGGAAAAACGACCATCTATACTCAGGCGCCTATTCAGATTACGGCTAATCGACGCAGACCCCCCATATCTTTTTTCATCCAATGCCAGATTATCGGACTGATATTGGCTATAAAATGCCGATGATGAATAGCTTGTCCGCCCGCGCGTTCCGTTGATCGATAGCCGCCATTGTTTTCTGCGCGTAATATCGCCGCTGATAAAGTCACTATTTAAAGATGAATTCAAATTGTCCGTGCCAGTTCTATCAAATGCTAATGATTGAAAGGTCTGAACTCTATCCGTATAGGTCAATGATATGGTATTCTTTGCCGTGATTTTATACAATGCGTCTAATGAAAATGTGTCGCCGTCATATTGATTACCGTATCTAAAAGAGATAGATGTTCTGGGTCCAGGCACCAAACGAAAACCGGCATCCCATATGAAACCATCAAAATTAGCAAAAGATCCAACGGCACCTCTTTCCTGATAACCTACGCTGCCCAGCAAGGCAAACATACGACTTACCTGATAAGAAAAATCCGCACGGGCTGTCGTGGTTGTATATTCAGAGGCATTTTCTCTTTCCTCGGCTCTATATTGCGCCGACAACGTCCAGTTTAATTTACTGAACTCGCGCCCGCTTCTAATAGACAGGCTGCCCATATGGCTTAGAGAGTTGCCAAAGAAAGTATTCACCGTCGTTTGCTCTGCATCCGCAGCCGTGCGAACATGGCGCAGATCATACCTTAATTCCGCCGACGCCCATGACCCAAACCTATGAACAAGGTAAGGAGAAACTTGATAAGTCTGGACGGTTCGCCGATTTTCTGTCCGGCTCACTTGTTCAGTAGATATGGCGCGGCGTCGATCCAGGAATTGCTGATTAATGTTTGCACTGCCATCGATAAAGAAAGTTTCGCTGATTAATTCACTCGACAGGTTAGTTTGAAGGTTATGACGCAAATCATGTTCATCAGTGCTATTGCCGGGATAGTAAAAATAATTAGCCGTATAATTAATCGATGTATTTAACCGCGCGCCATTGCCCGTAAGGAAAAATTGCGGCGCAATTTGGGTGACAAATCCACTTTCCTGAAAATTCGTGTCCAGATCAACATTATCCGTATAGGTCTCCGTCACCGTAATAGACGGCGACAAGCGCCAATTTGCCGCACCTGCATTTAATGAAAGTCCAAACAAAACTGTCGTTGACAGTAATAACATTGTTTTTTTGTTGTTATACATCTTTCCCCGCCTTCGCTTTTATATCAATTATAGCCATACCCATAATAAGAACCAAATTTTTTCTTACCTGCGGTAAACCTTGTTTTATTCAATAGAAAATTAATATTTTTGCAGTTTTCTATCATCTTGAGCGCATCATTCAGCTCTTCTTCCCGCGTTTTCTCGGCTTCGACGACATATAATATTTGTCCAACATGTAACGCCAAAACCGAAGCCGCACTACTGGCCAAAACGGGTGGAGAGTCGATTATAATGATACGGTCATGGTATCGTCGGGCAATTTCATCAATTATACCGCCCATTCGTTCACTCGCAAGCAACTCTGTTGTAAGTTTATGCTTCTTACCCGCCGGTAAAATCGTTAAATTAGGAATATTCGTTCTCAACAGACATTCACTAAGATCCATCTCTTTATTTTCGATAACATCTATCAACCCTTTGTTGCCTTTTACGCCAAGCGTATTCATGACATCCGGCTTGGCCACATCCGCATCGACGAGAAGTACCGTCAAATCTCTTTCGGCAGCCATGCTCAAGGCTAAGCTTACGGCACAAAAAGTCTTACCTTCATCCGGCTGCGTGCTGGTCACCAATAGTATATTACCATTCTTAATGGCAGAATCACCTTTGGAAAAAGCATTTAGCAACAGACTGCGTTTAATAATGCGAAATTCTTCAGCCGTAACCGAATTGTCGATATGATCGTCAATCAGTATATTATGCTGCTGCAATACATCATAGTTTAATTCCACCATCGCGCTGCTCTTTGGGCTCTTCTTGGGCGGCGCTGACCCTGGCGATTTCAAAATGGAAACCGATAGTTTACCTTGCTCAATATCTGATCCAATACTTGACATCATGCCAGCATCTTCACCTTTTATTGTGTCCGATTTCTTCAATTTTTTAGCTGCGCGCTCTACCAAGCTTTCACTTTTTTTCAATTTTTCTGCGGCTTTTTCAATCAAACTCATTTTTTCAACCTTAGTTCATATTCGAAAATTTATATCACAGGGGTTTATATCACAGAGGAATGCATAAACAACATGACTATATAAACACTAATACTGGATGCCAAAAGACCTGCCATCATAATAGAAAACATGATTAATTTTCGTTTGCTTAATTCTAATTCCTCATTCGATCGCAATATGGAAATAGACCCCAAAACAGGATAGGGAAATTTATCTCTTAAATTCTGCTCTGTCGAATATGTCGCATGCATTTGACTAAGTATGAATGCAACGAATACGCCTGCCCCTAAACCCACGACCAAAACCCCAATAACCAATAACAAACGATTTGGGCTTATAGGTTCTCTGGCTTCTTGCGGAGGGTCAATGATCCGAAAGCGCACGCGATCCGTATTGGTTTCTAAATCAGAAGAAATCTTGGCCGATTCACGTTTGCTGACCATCTCAGTATAATTCCGTTTTAGAACGCCATAATCACGGTTAAGACGTGCAAGCTCTGCTTCTACCTCTGGAATTCTATGTGCCATAGACTGAAGATTCTTATTCGCCTCTTGCCTGTTGGCCAATCGTGATCCGAGGCCAGCAATTTCCCCTTCCAGATCAAATAGCTTAATGCTCAATTGATCATATACCGGATTGGGCATAACGCCGCCGCTGGCTTGCAATGCCTTCACATCATTATTCTCTAATGCTTCATTGAAATCCCCTCGTTCCTGATCAAGTTTTGCACTTAGGCTTTCAATTTGATTCTGAATAATACGCACGTCAGGGTGCTGATCTTTATATCCGCGCACATAAAGTTCATCCAAACGTTCCTCCATCGTATTTAACCGATTTTGCAGGGCAGACGTCGCCGAAACGGTTCCGCCGCCACGCAAAGATGGGCCCATTCCCCTCGAAGGAACAAAGGATGGCGTATTCTTCATGCTTTCTATGAGCTGCTGTTTGCGATTATTATATTCCACTAAAGTCTGTTTAACCGCATTGACTTCTTGAACACTCGACTGAAGTTTCTCATAATATGTTTTATCGGATAATAACGCCATATTTCGTTGACGAAATTCCATAGACCTCTGCTCGGAAAGTTCAAGCTGCTCTTCATACTCTCGTATTTGATCCTCAATAAATCTCACAGCAGAAGTAAGATCCTTCCTGTTTTGCCCCAGATTTTCTTCCATAAAAATATTTAAAAATGAATCCACCACCGATTTGGCAATAGCCGGACTTTCATGAGCATAGGTAATGGTGAATAAATTGGCTGCGATGATGGAAATATTGATATTATTCTTTATCTCAGCGATCTTTTCGTCCATTTCCTCTTCTTCATTGATAAGAAGATCTTGATCAGTCATTCTTATGACTTTTTCAATATTTGGTCGACTGATCAAAGTCTGGCGCATCATGGCAACTTGATTATAGATATTATTCTGTACCGCCATACGTCCAAGAAGTGGCTTCAGAAAAGTTTCGGCATCAACGTGAATACGGGCAGATGACTCATATTTATTCGGAATTTGAGCAACAAAAACCCAGCCCAAGACACATATTACCCATGCTATGGAGATCGCGATAATCCGCCGTCTCCAGACACCATATAATATCGAGATAAGCTGTTGATACATCACGTTCATATTCAAACTATCCTAACAATAATACTATTCTTATCAGCAAAGATTTCTTGCCGAAAAAAAATCCAAGGGCGACTAAACGGCCAAGTGCCGTTTAGTCATAACGACCCTTAAATTAAAAGAAACTTTCTGGAATGATAATCACATCACCAGGGTTAATCTTTACGTTTGCGCCCACATCACCATCCCGGATCAGGTCGTCAATACGCAAGCCATATTCTCGTTGAGTACCGCCCTCTACCCGGGCCAATGTCGCACGATTTCCGGCGGCAAACTCTGTAACCCCGCCCACAGTGATCATAACATCCAGAAGAGTCATATTAGCGCGGTACGGAATAGCCTGAGGGGAAGTTGCAGAACCAACGACCCTGACCTGTTGAGCAAATGGTCCTTGAAAGCCGGACACAATTACCGTTACGATTGGGCTTTGTATATATTCAGAAAGCTTCTTCTCAATATCACGGGCCAACTGGGTTGGCGTTCTGCCTGTTGCCGTCATATCATCAATCAAAGGCACCGAAAAACGACCATCTGGACGTACGGTAACCGATGTTGTTAATTCCGGATTTCTCCAGACAAATATCTGCAAACCATCTAAAGGGCCGACAACATATTGTGGCCCTGGGCCTTCTTCTGCCGGAACAAATTGCGCTGACGGCAAGCTGTTAAGATTCGATGTGCAACTTGCCAACACCAATGCCGCGAACAGAACAAGGCCGCCTTTTATAGCTTGAGAAAAAATCTCAAGTTTGAAAAAATTTTTAATCACCGTTTATTTCCCTTCCAATATTTTATTAATCTGCTTCATGCCAATCTACTATTCAAGTTTTTGGCCTTTACTCCTACTTACATAATCTGAATTAGTTAAATTATTGCAAATAAATCAGATTTTATCCTTTTAACGTGCATTAATGCAGCTTTTCATCCTAATTTGCAACGTCTATATACCTTCATTACCCGCATTCTACTCAAAATAGTGCGATATTACAATTATCATAGAACATATTAGGCTTCCGCCATATTTATGATTCTTTTCAACCATTATACATATGATAAGATACTATAGGTGCTTCTTAAGCCAAATTTCAAGCATAGCAACATCCCAGCCAAATCCTCCGGCCCCTGTCTCTTCTGATTGCCCACAGCCCATGATGATTTCATCAATAAAACTGTCATTCAAATATCCGCGCTTACGAAAATCAGATAGATTATCTGTTATTTGCTCATATATTTTCTTGTCCTGATGTATCCAGGACATAAAAGGTAGTCCAAATCCGTGTTTTTCTTTCGTAATCACTTCTGGTGGTAAAAAATCCTTAAGCGCATGTTTAAAGAAATATCTTAATTCCCCGCCTTGCGAGAGAATGTCCGTCGGAACAGACGCGGCAAAATCAACAAGTTCAGACTCTAAAAAAGGGTATCTGACTTCTACGCCGGCAAGGTCGCACATACGATTCACTTTTCGCAAATCATTATCTGCCAAGGTTATCTGCAAATCCAGATACATCATGCGCTGAACCATTTGGCTGTCCTCATAATGGTCATATTTTTTACGCATAATATCAAGGGGAATATCCGCATTAATGTCCCCGGCGGCGCCTGATGTAAAAATATCTTCCGGCGCGCGACCATAGAAAAAACCATATGAATACAGGCGATCCGGCATAGGGATAGCATGACGTTTCGAGAGATTTTTTGCTTTTGACAATATGGGCAAGCGCGAGGCGCCGGGAAGCGACAATATCGGTTCCAGAAACCCTTTACGTAAAGAGTTTGGAATAAGACCATATTTTTCTATAGATTGCATGGAAATATATCGCTCATTTCCCGCGAATAATTCATCCCCGCCGTCCCCTGCCAGAAGGAGGTCCACGCCTTGTTCTTTGGCCATTTTCGCACAATAATAAGCTGGCACGGCAGAAGTATTGCCGTAGGGTTCATCATATATTTCAGCAATTTTTTCCTGAACTTCAGTCACATCTTCCGGTACAACAAAATATTCATTATGGTCAGTCCCAAAATGATTGGCCGCAATTCGGGCAAAATCACTTTCATCATATTTGGGGTCATCAAAACCAATGGTAAAGCTTTTGCCCCCGCCATTATGTTTCATCATCAGGCCCGAAACCGTACTGCTGTCAAGGCCGCCGCTTAGAAAGGAGCCTGTGGTGCTGGAATTTCCACCTTCCATTGTTGTAATCATGGCCTGATCCAACTGGGCTCTTAATCGTTCTGCCCAGTCTTCTAAATTCCCTTTTTTCTCTGTCGTATAGGGCATTTCCCAATAATAGCCTGTGGAGAGATTACCGTCCTCATACAGAGCATATTGTGCGGCTTCCAATTTAGAAATTTCATCAAAAATGCTCGTAGGCGCCGGAACAACAAAGAAATAAAGATAGTTGTAAATATTCTGCGGGCTTATCGTTGCCACAAAATCCGGAAAGGCCCGCATGCCATCCGTCACAGAAGAAAAAACAAATTCATTATTCTTGCCTAAGCCAAAACACATGGGATTGACCCCCATACGATCCACCGCAACAAGGGCCATTTTTCGCTTTGGGGAAATCAGGGCTATGGACCAGGCCCCCTGCATCATCTTTAAGACGTCGCTTTTATAGCGTTTGTAACCTTCAATAAGGGCAAGGCCATCCCCGCGCGCCAATGCCAGCGATTTCAGGTCAGAATTTTGCCAGATAACTTTACCACATATGGCAGAATAATACCCCTCATATTCCACCACGTCATTAAAGTCATAGCGCGAAACCAGAGATATACTCCCCATAGGATCCGCGTTTTTTTGTAAATCTTGCAGTAAATGATGGTCATGCGCCCCCCGTGACAGGCGGTTCGCCATATTTGTTATGACATCATCCGGCGCATGCATGTCCCCTAACGCCCCGACCCAACCACTAATCCCGGTCATAGATATTTCCCTCTAACTTTTATACCAGCACTTCTTTTGGTGCCGGGTGTCCCAGAAATGCTGTTGGGCTTGCTGACAGGCCATAAGCCCCTGATTGAAATAGCACCACATAATCACCAACCTCTGCCACCGGCAAGGTCATTTTGTCGCCCAAACGATCCAGCGGTGTGCATAAACAGCCGACAATGTTGACCTGCTCCTTTGCCGACCCCTCCGGTTTATTCGCAATGGCAACAGGGTAATTTTTTCGGATCAACTGGCCAAAATTTCCCGATGCGGCCAAATGATGATGCATGCCGCCATCAGTGATTAAATATACTTCCCCGCGAGAGATTTTTTTATCAATGACCTTGGTCACATATAGGCCCGCTTCGCCGACCATAAAGCGGCCAAGCTCAATAACAACTTCCGTATCAGGCAGCGTTTCATGAAATTTTTGCAACAGAACAGATAAACCCTCACCAAGGTTTTTCAAACTGACCGCTTTATCCCCCGGAAAATACGGTATGCCATAACCGCCGCCGATATTGACTTTTTTCGGGGCGTTCGGCGCGTGCCGCGACAGAGAGATCGCAAGGGCGAGGGTTTTTTCCTGCGCCTCCAGCAAGCTTTCTTCTTTAAGATTTTGTGATCCGCTAAAAATATGAAAGCCTATAAAATCAAGGCCAAGTTCCGCCAGCCGCTTAAGCATATCCGGCACCTGTTCTGCATCAACCCCAAATTGCTGCGGGCCGCCGCCCATTTTCATGCCGGACGACTTTAATTCAAAATCCGGATTAACCCGAATGGCGACCTTTGCCTTAAGGCCTTGCTGCTTTGCTATGCGAGCAATATTTTCCATCTCAGCGGCAGATTCCATATTGATTACAACGCCTGCCGCAATGGCTTGAGACAATTCCTGTAAGGTCTTCCCCGGCCCCGCAAAACTTATCAGCGCGGGATCCATTCCGGTATCCAGTGCGATCGCCATTTCCCCTGTAGAGGCCAAATCCAGACCATCCACAATCCGGCTCAAATGCTGAACCACAGCAGGCATGGGGTTTGCTTTCATGGCATAATGTATTTTAAGGCTCGCCGGTAAATATTTGCGCATTTCATCGATACGCGCCGTGATCAATTCCCTGTCATAAGCATAAAAAGGCGTTGAGCCCACCCGATCCGCCAGTTGACTGATCTTTATCCCGCCAATGGTCAGTTCGCCTTCGTATGCCGGAAAACCAATGATAGGCGCATGTTCAGGTTTTTTCTTTTCCATTTTTTTCGTCATGCCTCTTCTGCTTTTTTTAATTCTGCTGTTATGGTTTTACGATCAACCTTACCATTGGCATTCTTGGGTAGTTTTTTCCATTCTATCACCCTGTGCGGCACCATATAGGACGGCATTTCAGCCCTACAATAAGCCATTATTCCTTCGACATCCAGACTTCCCTTACCTTTAGCAGACGCCACAATCCAGATTGCCTGCCCCAATTGGTCATGATCAATGCCAATGGCCGCATTTTCATCAACCAGACCACTGGCATAAATGATTTCTTCCAATTCGGTCGGGCTGGTGCGAAAACCTGATGTTTTTATCATTTCATCGCGCCGGCCCACAAAATACAGATAGCCATCGGCATCCTTTTTAACCCAGTCACCAGACCATACGGCAATTTCAGGATTTGGCAGGCCAGCCACTTGCCCCGGCGCGGGCTTATACCGTTCATTGGTGCGAACGCTGTCATTCCAATAGCCCAAACCGACCAAGGCGCCTCGGTGAACCAGCTCACCCTCCTCGCCCACATCACAGGCTGTGCCGTCTTCTCTCACCACAAGAATTTCTGCATTGGGTATGGCCTTACCCATAGACTCAGGTATCCTGTCCACTTCGGATGGCGGCAAATAGGTTGACCTGAAGGCTTCCGTCAGGCCATACATCAGATATATGTCACTTTTATGTAATATCTTGCGGAATTTACGGGTAACCGGAACCGGCATCCGTCCGCCGGTCGTCGCAATATAGCGCAGGGAATTCACCGCTTCTTCCGGCCAATCCAGATCAACCAGTTGAACCCACAAAGGCGGCACACAGGTAATGCCGGTTATTTTATGCCGTACCGCTTGGCGAATGACATCACGCGGCATTAAAAAATTCATCAACACAACACACGCCCCAACGGAAAAAGCCGTGGTCAATTGGCTAAGCCCCGCATCAAAACTGAGCGGCAGGACGCTTAAAACCTTATCTTCAGACGTATTTTCCAGATAGCTGGCGACACTATCTGCCCCCGCAATCATATTCCGATGCGACAGGATAACCCCCTTGGGCATCCCCGTACTGCCCGAGGTATAAAGAATAGCCGCCATATCCGCATCAATCACATTATGAACTGGCTTGTCACAGCCCCGCCCCTGCGCCAGAAAATCATCATAGCTGACAAGCCTTTGAGCCATCTCATGATCATTGTCAGGCATCTTTCCGGTCAGGATAATCAGCTCCAGATCCGGACAGTCCACGAGATATTCCTTCAGGGCCTGCAATCTATCGGGGCTTGTCACCAGAAACTTAACGTTGCAGTCTTTCAGGATATAGGCCACCTGACGGGCTTTCAGCCCCGGATTTACCGGCACAAACACCCCGCCCGCATAGGCCGGGCCAAAAATTGCCGTAACCGTTTCAAACTGTTTTGGCAAATAGCTCGCGACGCGATCATTTTTGGTAAGGCCACAGGCAATTAATCCCTGCCCAAAGGCCATGACATCAGCCGCAAGCCCGCCATAAGTCATTTCCTCTTTTTTGAAAATAACGGCGATTTTCTGTGAAGATTGCCCCACCTGCTTTAAAACAAAGTCTGAAAGATTAGTTGCCATAAGTCGTTAGTTCTTTTTTATTATCGGATTTTTCAACAAGATATTGTACAAAAGTTATAAAAATATGAATGATAGATATTATAAGAAAAATATTTTACTAACGACATAAAATTATAGTTAATAATACAGCAAGAGAAAAAAAATATTAAAAATATAAAATATTAAAGTATAAATCCAAGCCATAGAAAAAATGTACGGAATTTATCTTTTTATCAATGTTTGTCTTTCATAAGTTTATCTTGATTGATGCTCTGCTAGTTTAATTTTTAAGGAACAGAATGCTGAATTGGTTTAAAATTTCATATGCTCAAATTGGCTTCTCCGGGACGATTTACTATTTAGCCGATATTATACTAAGAAAAATAAAAATCGGGTCAATATATCCCTATTGTTTTCTTTCTCAGCCGTTGTCCGCGCCCGCTAAAAAACTTCGTTTATCAAAAAATTACGCCGTTAGAAAAGTTCAGCCTGACGATCCAAGGCTACTTGAAATGCTGCCATCTTCCATATGTGATTACCGATTTGAACAAAGGGCCATCTGTATCGGGGCGTTTAAAGAAGAGACACTTACCGCATTATTGTGGTTTACAACCGATGTTTATCATGAAGATGAGGTTCGGGCCAACTTCATTCCGCCATTAGATGCCTGCTGGGACTTTGGCGTTCATATAGAACCAGAATACCGTATGACACGCGCCTTCTCAAATTTATGGGGTGCAAGCACGGTTATAATGAGTGGCATGGGATATAGAAACTCACTAAGCAGAATATCAGCTTTCAACCCTGTTTCACTACATGCTCATATCCGTATGGGGGCCAAATTAATAGCAAAAGCAATATTCATTAATATTGGGCCAATGCAAATAAGTTTCTCAAATACGAGACCATTGTTATATATTTCTTTTTTTAAGAACTCTCGACCAACATTTCACTTTCACAAAAATGACGAGAGCATTACTATATAATGATTTACGTAATCCACGTTATTCGTACTTTCATTAACTGTTTTCTTAATGTATAGAAATAAGCTTTGATAAATATAAAAGACAAAATAAGGCGACTTTTATGACAACGATTAATGAAGTTAGAAACATATTAAGAGATACGTTACAGATTGGCGACAGGGCCGACGAACTTCAAAAGGAAACACCCTTACTGGGCAATATTGCTGAACTTGACTCTATGGCGGTAGCCATGCTGATTACTGCACTCGAAGAACATTTAGACATTTTTGTTGATGATGATGACATTAGCGCGGAAACATTTGAAACCTTTGGAAGTCTGTGCGACTTTGTAGAAGAAAAGCTTATCGAATGAACCGTAAATATGGGGCAGAAAAATCTTAAATCCCTTTTACATAAAAGGCATATCCGGCAATATTTTTGCCCTGTATCATGCGCCGGATGACAAGCCGAATATTAAAAGAAATATTCTTTTCATTCCGCCCTTTGCAGAAGAACTGAACAGATCCCGTCATATGATAAACCGGCAAGCGCAGGGCTTTGTCAAGGCAGGATACGGCGTTCTTATTCTTGACCTGTTTGGCACGGGTGACAGCGAAGGGACCTTTGGAGAAGCCACCATTGATATTTGGCAACAAGATATTCTTGCCGCCATTAAATGGTTAAATGAAACGTCAAAAGAACCCCCCATCATATGGGCGATGAGAAGCGGCGCCCTCATCGCGGCAGACCTTGTTCAACAAAATCCAGGTCTGACGGACCAAATGATATTATGGTCGCCTATTGGCAACGGCAAAAAATTGATCAATCAATATTTACGTATAAAACTGGCCGCGGGAATGACGGAAAAATCAGAGGGATCAAACATCACCCTCAAAGATTTATGGGCCAAGCTGAAATCGGGTCAGAGCCTTGAAATAGCGGGCTATGATTTATCGCCTGAACTCGCCTATGGCTTCACTGAACTATCCCTTGATCAAATAAAATTACCGCGCAAAATATCCGTTAAATGGATAGAAATATCCCTGGGCAGCAACCCATCACTTTCCCCCGCATCCCAAAAAATTATCAATTTATGGAAAGAAAATGATATTGATGTGATGGCGGCTTCTGTGAATGATCCGGTTTTCTGGACATTACAAGAACCAGAATGGGCTCATGACTATATTGATCAAACCCGGCAACTGCTTGAAGGATAAATTGCCCAAATTTTGCCATTTAAATCCATCATAAAAAATGGTATTAAAAAATACTTAACCCTGTTTAAGGAAAAAGTAGCAAGGAAGAATAATGACATTTTTGAAAAAAACGCTTTGGTGCAACATATTTCTCATCATGCTGTCCATGATGATGCCAATTGTGCCTTCCCATGCAGAAATTAGCCGTAAAACACCAAGCCTTGATGGTTCTGTTACTGCAGGCCCTTATTATAATCCGGCATCAAAAAGTTATTTTGAATTATTACGCCTGCCAAGCTCTGAAAAACAAAATTGGCAGGTTGCCTCCAATGCTGCTCAAAAACGCTTTTACAAGAACACGAAAGGCCGCCTGGCCGTTGTTAAAGATATTGCAACACACCAGTTTATTACCCGAAATTTCAGAGGGCCAAATATATGGATTGGCCTGCAATACGCCTGCGGCTCCAAAACCCTGACCTGGGTCGATGGAACAAAAATAACAGAATCATCTTTCACGGCATGGGCTCCACAATGGGCAAGGACATCTGTTCGTTGCGGCGGAAAGGGATATATGCCCGTATCTTACACGACAAGTCAGGCAACAGGTATTTCGGCGAGGTGGCAGGCTTCAGGCCCTGAGAAATTCTTTTCTCTATATCTGGTAGAATTTCCCACAAATGGCGAGTGACGTTTAACAAAAGGAAAGAAAATTGGCAAAGAACCTGTGGGCAAAAAGACTTGGAATATTTTTTTCAATATTGATTATTCTATTTCTGGTTATTTATTTTCTGATTCTGCCTAGATATGCCGTTCATATGGATGCCAAAATGAATAGCGCCACGGCTCAGTCCCCTTATAGCGTGACTGAGGCGGCAAAGAAACTTCATGACAGCCTGATTGTAGCGGACTTGCATGCCGACTTTCTATTGTGGGACAGGGACTTTTTAAAAGAGCATGATTATGGTCTGGTAGACTTGCCCCGGATGCAAAAAGGCAATCTTTCCCTTCAGGCCTTTACCATCGTCAGCAAAGTGCCAAAAGGCCTGAATATTCATAAAAACACCGCAGATACCGATCAAATCACCCTTCTTGCCTTTGCCCAGCATTGGCCCTTTAAAAGCCTGTTCAGTTTAAAAGAACGCGCGTTATTTCAAGCCAAAAAACTTCATGAGTTTACGGAAAAATCCGCTGATCAATTTGTCATTATCAAGAGCAAAAGCGATCTTGCTGATTTTGTGGATAAGCGGAATACCGGCATGAAAACCACCGCAGGTTTCTTGGGCATAGAGGGGGCACAAATACTGGAAGGCGATATTGCCAATGTGAAGATCATGTATGATGCGGGATTTCGCATGATGGCCGCAACCCATTTTTTTGATACGGAGCTTGGCGGTTCTGCCCATGGTGTCACCCTCGGGGGTTTAACAGACTTTGGACGTCAGGTTTTTACCGAGATGCAGGAACGCGGCATGTTGATTGATATTGCCCATGCTTCACCAGCCATGATTGATGATATTCTGGCCTTTGCCAGCACGCCAATTGTCTCTTCACACACCGGGGTGCGCGGCACATGCGATAATCAACGAAATTTAAGCGATGATCATATCAAAGGCATCGCAAAATCCGGCGGTGTGGTTGGTATCGGCTTTTGGGAAACCGCCGTCTGCGAAACCAGCGCCGCGGCCATTGTCCGGGCCATTAAATATGTCACTGGCCTCGTCGGCATGGATCACGTGGCCCTTGGATCAGATTTTGACGGCGCTATTCAAACCCCTTTTGACAGCAGCGGCATGGCTTTAATAACACAGGCGCTTCTAAAGGATGGCTTCTCTGAATCCAACATACGGAAGATTATGGGTGAAAATATCATAAGAGTTTTGGGACAGACACTGCCGGACTAGACAATCTCTTTACGGCTGCCCGCCTACTGACAGCAAGATGCCGCTTAATCAAGAGACTTTATCAAATTAACCAGAGAACGATCAAACCGGTCCCGCGACATATCCAGCTCACGCAATCCAAATTTAAGCCAAAACTGACCGTGCCTCTTGAACCCGCATGTCCCGGAAATTTGATCTTTACAGCCCTGTTTAATTTCCCGCATTGGCTGAATGATGACCAATGGTGCCCCACTATACAATTGCCGGCCCCTATATTCCTTCAGATAAAGCATATTATCAGGATCGTCTGATCTGCGCTCTTTATCCCTAAGGGTTTTTCCAATCATAGCGTTGGTCGAATAACCAAAATCCTGAAAACTTTCGGTGTCTTCATAACCTGATAAAAACTGACCTTTGAATATATCTCTCCAGTCAAACTTCAGAAGACTATTATCTATATTGCGCTGCACTTCAGGGCTGATCAGAGGTTTGATTTCCTGTTTTTCTTTCCGGGGCCGGATCACTATTCTTAAGGGTTCCCCGGAAACAGAAGAGCTTGCTGAAAAACTTATAGAGGGATATATTGACCCTCCAATGATTAGCCCGCTAAACATCAATAGAATTAACATTTTCTCTAAAAATTTTTGCCTATACAAAATTCATCCTACATTCATCATTATTTTGATTATATTAACGTAAAACAATCATTTATAAAAATAAAACATAAATTAAAGTATGACGGGAAGAATTTTGGTTGAGGTTGTATATCTAAAAAATAAGTATTTCTTTAACTTTAATATCCTATAAAATACGTAATATTTCTTTTATTCATTTGAACAATCAGGTTTTTAACCGCATGTTTTTGACATTACGCACCGCATTTATACTATTGGTTGGCATAGTATTTCCATCAGTTTATGCCTTTGCCGGCATTGTCAAATCGCCAGACAAGCATGGCAACAACTACGCATTACATCATAGAATAATCATATATAATAACGCTAAGAAACACCAAAGCCAGCAAAGTAATAGTGGCGTGGTTAGCAACAGATATATAACCGAGGCCATTTTAGGTGCCCCTCCTATCGGATCACCCACAGAGTTGAAATCACAATTTAATGGTATTTCCCGGCCTAATGATTTTGCAAATCTATTGCCCAAAAGTCAGAGACTCAATATGCCCTATGCCTCTCTCTCACTTTCCCAGGACAATTTTATACTTGATGACAGCTTCAACAACGACAATACCATATCCACAGAAACATTCCTTGATAGTTTTAAGGATGACCCCAAATTCAGAACCATATATTTCACCTCAAGAAACTTGATATTCAGTTATAAAAATTCTGCCCGGAATATTATGAATTTAGGGTTTGATATGACGGAAAGTGATTATATCAGAGCCTCCAGGTCAAATGAGATTTTAAATAAAAAATTCGAAAGACCGCCAACCGCCAGTGAGAGAAGGAATGCCACCGCCGAATTTAGTAAACTTGTGCATTATACGACTGAATCCTATAAAACAATCTTAATCGCGTTTCTCGCATTGATGGCGGCGTTATACTTAAGCTTTCGCTATATTCTGAATAAATACATTTAACGTAAACCATTTTTTCCCTGGGGCTTTATAGCAGACACATCTGCATTCAAAACTTTGCCCTCCATGGCACCAAGCCAATCAAGTCCAGCCCTCAGCTTAACATTTTCACCAAGAACAATCAGCGCAGGTGCCTTTATCTTCGCCCGCGCAGCCTCTTCTGCGGCTTGTGACAAGGTTGTCTCCAGCACAGTCTGATCCGTCGTCGTGCCCTTGCTGATTATCGCAACAGCCTCATCCGGCCGCCGGCCCGACTTTAGGAACTGCTCGCACATCAACTCTATTCGGCTCAGGGCCATATATATGACAATTACGGGCGATGATTTTGCCAGTGAATCCCAGTCAATATCCTTGGCAAGCCCCCCATCCTCGCCATGCCCCGTTAAGAAAGTTACCGCAGAATTTGTATGCCGATCCGTAAGCGGAATACCCGCATAGGCTAACCCGCCGATCCCCGCCGTAATCCCCGGCACAACGCGAAAGGGAATATTAGATTTAACCAAACAGCGGGCTTCTTCACCGCCGCGCCCAAAAACAAAGGGATCACCGCCTTTCAGCCGCAGAACTTTATTTCCGGCCTTGGCAAGGGCAACCAGACGTTCCGAAATATCCGCCTGCTTTTCCGAAGGCTGGCCGCCTCTTTTACCGGCAAATTCAAGCACGGCCTTCTGGCCTGTCATTTTCAATATTTCTTGGTTTACCAAAGCATCATAAACAACAACATCAGCTTGGCGGAGTGCCTTTAGTGTTAATAAAGACAGTAGCCCCGGATCGCCGGGCCCGGCACCCGCCAGCCATACAGAGCCCGGGATCATATCGGGCAAATTTTCAAACACATCATCTATATTCATCAATAATTTTTTATTTCACATATTCAGAATAAGTTAATCCCTATTATATAATATGTCTTTATATCGACAAAGTCATATTTTAAGTTACGTCTGCGGCATCTTAATCTTATATGATTAAATTTATAACCGCTGAAATGTAAAGCTGCAGTATAAAATAATGATTCGGGGCTTTTAACAAACTGTTAACCCTGTTTTTTAGCAAGATTTTAATGGCTTACCGATAAATATACCTTAGAATGATAAATTTAGTAAAATAATGTTAGCATGCAAAAGCCTAAGCATTAGCGCAGGATAGAGTAAATGGAGTTTAAATATAAGTTATTGGCTGTTGTAAGTACGCTCGCGTTAAGTACGTGGGCCTACAATGACCTGATTGATAACGAGACTACTGAGCAGATATTGCAGGATCAAATTGACCTTTTGACCCGCAGTGAGAAATCCGTTTTGTCCGGTTCCAGTGACGCTGAAACGACCCGTTTTATTGTTGCGCGCCCAGAAACTGCCCCGCAAAGTAATTTAAAGAATAATCGCGCGTATAGCAGTTCGCAGAAACCCGCGCTGATACCGCAAGGCCCGGTCTATTCCGACCCTCTGCTAGCCCCCAATTATAAAAAAACCTCCGTCCCGAAAAAAACTATCACAGAAGAACACCCTTCTTCGTCTCATATTATCCCGCAAAAACTTGAACAAATCACGCTGGAAGAGGCTGTCAATGCTGCCATAGACGGGACAGAGGAATCTCTAAAAATATTGCAACAGTATTTTGACAGCTCCGCAGGACAGCCAAATAAAATTACTGATCTGGCTTCAAATATACTGAAAGCTCTTGGAAAATCCGGCCTTGTCAGCAATAGCCATAGTTTACAAGGCGCCGCAGAAAGAGTTATTGATGCCGCCGCGCGTGCCGCAACTTCTGCCTATAGTATCCCTTACTCTTCTGTTTCGGATTTCGGCTTAAGCTTTGGCGATATGGGCTGGGATTTTGGCCCGGTCAAAAAAATTCCCCACCGTGGTTTTTCCCGGATTACGCCATCAAGCGCGAGTATCAAAGGACATAATCTTCTGGCATTAGAAGAATCAAAAGAAAATGATTTTCTGACCGACGGTATTTTAAATGTTAGTTCATTTGGTATTCAGGACATTGAGAAAGGTCAATATCGGCTATATGTTTTTACCGCGCCAATTCCCTCTGGTATCGCCTTATCGCATCCATTTGGGACAAGATTTGGCGTCAATGGCAATCAGCTACGCGTAATTGATACAGATAAAACAGGCAATCCACAATGGGCAAAGCTATCTGCAAACGGCGTAAGCCTGACAGGAGAATCTGGCCATGGAAATAATCCTTTAATGCCGGAATCTGTCCTCGTTGAACTTGGAACTGATGAGCGCGCAGATATAGATGGCTGGCTTCTGACCACACTTGTTAAAAGTGATGGTGAACCCATTACCATGAAATTTGAATCCGGCAGTAATGCCGGAACCTATATTGTTGGCGTTATTTTATCTCCGGTTAACATAACCGGCATGGAAGAAAAGCTAAATCAAGATCTCTTCGCCATGCTGGAAAATTTGGCTCCGGGCGGCATAGGTGACACGGGGCAGTCCTTTAACAACGATTTTACCGCCAATATATTACAGCAATTCTTTAATAACCCCAACACCCGCTCCGCCTTAGGCCCCAACGCAGGGGCACTCGAAGGACTGGGCAGCAGAATTACCTTGCCTACACCGGGGCCAACACCAGGACCTACGCCGGGACCAACACCAGGACCAACGCCGGGACCAACACCAGGACCAACGCCGGGACCAAC
>UOFW01000237.1_pt1 | contig 32704 bp, 28 predicted proteins | sample 1989241 | NCBI WGS metagenome assembly UOFW01 (sample SAMEA4712195, study PRJEB27164) | hydrothermal vent metagenome | biome: marine basaltic hydrothermal vent biome; feature: marine hydrothermal vent; material: mineral | place: Pacific Ocean | collected 2011-06-14/2011-07-23 | depth 1719 m | reverse complement strand
CCAGAAAAATGTACTGGGTGCCATATATGTGAATGGCTCTGTCCAGATTTTGCCATTTCTCTTAATCCCTCCCTAAATTCCCCCCCTAATCTTAAAGTTCAGGAGGCCGTAGCATGACCGGACAAACTTCACAAAATACGCTTAATAGTCAGGATACCATAAATATTCAGGGCAATCACGCCTGCGCCCTTGGGGCGGTCGCTGCGGGCTGCCGGTTTTATGCCGGCTATCCGATCACGCCGTCTTCGGAAGTGGCCGAGCGGCTGGCTTCGGCATTACCCGAAGTTGGCGGCGTCTTCATTCAGATGGAAGATGAGATCGCCTCTATCGCCGCGGCACTTGGCGCCAGCATGGGCGGCGTTAAATCCATGACCGCCACCAGTGGGCCGGGTTTCTCGCTGAAACAGGAAAATCTGGGTTATGGCATTGGGGCGCAAATTCCCTGTGTTGTTGTTAATGTCATGCGCGGCGGCCCGTCAACGGGCATGCCGACCCGTCCTTCCCAAGGGGATTTGATGCAGGCCCGTTGGGGGACGCACGGCGATCATCCGGTGATCGCGCTGACCCCGGGATCTGTGGAGGAAATATATACGCAAACGGCGCGTGCCTTTGCTCTGTCGGAACAATTGCGCATTCCGGTATTGGTTTTATTTGATGAAAGTCTGGGTCATCTTGTGGAAACAATCGCTCTGCCGGATGTGGCAGAATATGAAAATACAGTGCGTAAATGGGCCAGCGGAAAACCAGAGGATTACCAGCCTTACCGCCCGGATGCCGATGGTGTTGCGGCCATGGCCCGGCCCGGAGATGGTTACCGGGTTCATACCACAGGCTTGACCGTGAGTGAAAGCGGCTTCCCAACGCAAAAATCTATTGAGGTAGACCGCGCGATGAAACGTCTATTTAACAAGATGGAGATTAACAAGGATCTGATCGAGAGTTTTGAGGATGTTGAATGTGAGGATGCAGAGGTGGTAATTGTCGCCTTGGGCATTGTTGGGCGTGCGGCCCGTATGGCGGTGCGGGAGCTTCGTGCCGAAGGACATAAAGTTGGTCTTTTCAGGCCAATTACCCTATGGCCTTTTCCGACGCAAACATTTCGCAAGCTGACCAGAAAGGCCAAAAATTTTGTGGTGGCTGAAATGAACAGCGGTCAAATGATATTGGAAATTGGGGCTGCCAAACAAGGAAAACAGACCGTTTGCGGCCTGAACCGTTATGACGGGGAGCCTATATCACCGTCTCAAATTATAAATGCTGTTAAGGAGGTTCTTGACCATGAATAAACATGTTATCCCCAAGGCTGAAGAGCCACCAAAACAGAATAATCAACTGGAGAATATTAGAGATTTCGAAATTCAGGATTATTTGCGCCTTGACTTATTTCCTCATTTCATGTGCCCGGGATGTGGTCACGGAATAGCGCTCAGGGCGCTGCTTTGGGCGATTCATGATCAGGGCATAGACAAGAACAAGCTGGCTATTGTCAGCGGCATTGGCTGCTCTGGGCGGGTTGGTACCTATATTGACGCCAATACCTATCATACCACCCATGGCCGGCCCCTGGCCTTTGCCACCGGCTTGAAAATGGCGCGGCCTGATTTGCATGTGGTGGTCATCACCGGTGACGGGGATTGTCTGGCCATTGGCGGCAATCATTTGATTCACGCCGCGCGGCGCAATCTGGACATCACCTGCATCATGTTGAATAACGAAATTTACGGCATGACGGGGGGCCAAGTATCGCCGACCACGCCACATGATCGCTTTACCACAACCACGCCGGCCGGTAATATAGAACCTGTCTTTGATGCCAGCCGTCTGGCCGAGGCCGCCGGGGCCGGGTTTGTGGGCCGCGAGGTGACGATACATGTACCGCGCCTCAGAGATTTGATCAGTGAAGGACTGGACTATAAAGGGTTTTCTTTTATTGAGGTTATGTCAGACTGTACGGAAATTAATGGCCGGAAAAATGATCTGGGGTCATCATCGGAAATGGTGCTGGGCCAGACAAGAACCATGCGCCCCAGTGAGTATGATAATAATGTAGTTGATCACCCCTTCCGCCCCAATAGCATGAATACGGGTGTTTTTGTGAAATCAAATCGGCCGGAATATGGCGCAAGTTACCGTGATATGATTGATGGTATACAAAAAAAACAGAAAGGTCATTGAGGATGAAAAATCTTGAAATGCGGTTTAGCGGCGCAGGGGGTCAAGGACTTCAGCTCTGTGCAAAAATATTCTCCAGCGCATTGACGGGGGAGGGGTATCATGTATCCCTGTCGCAAAGTTATGAGCCTACGTCACGCGGCGGTTTAAGCCGGGCTGATATTGTGGCCAGTGCCGGAACGCCGGATTACCCGCTGACCACTGATCTGGATACACTATTGATATTGGATCAGGCCGCAGCGGAGGCATCAGAAGGTCTCATTCGGGACGGTGCCTTGGTTATTGTCGACCCGAGGCGCACGAAAAATCCGCCAAAGGGGAAATTCAAGGTCATTGAATTACCGTTAAGCGCCACGGCTATTGCCTTGGGATCTGAGCGGATAACCAATGTGGTGGCAACCGGCGTTATCGCAGAATTATCAGAGGATATTGATCTGGAAATTATTGAGAGCGCCTTGCGGTCGATATCACCAAAGAAATTCTTAACGTTGAATATGGATGCTTTGCGCGCGGGCGCGGACCTTGCAAGAGGGGCAAAAGCGGCTTAAAATAAAAACTTAAAACTTAAAAAAACAGGGAAAAATAATATAATGACGATGTTTGCAGGGATTAACGGATTTGAATATGCCAGCCGTGATGAAATTGAGGCTGTTCAATTAGAGCGCATGAAATGGTCGCTCAAGCATGCCTATGACAATGTGCCTTTTTATCGAAAGGCTTTTGATGAAAAGGGGGTTCACCCAGACGATCTTCACGCGCTGGGTGATTTGGCAAAATTTCCTTTCACGGTAAAAAAAGACCTAAGAGATAATTATCCCTTTGGTCTTTTTGCTGTTCCAACAGAAAAAATCTCCCGCATTCATGCTTCAAGCGGCACAACGGGAAAGCCCACTGTTGTTGGTTATACCGAGCAGGATATTGATGTCTGGGCAGAAGTGATTGCCCGCTGTATTCGCGCGGCCGGCGGGCGGGCCGGCGATATGGTTCATGTGGCTTTTGGCTATGGGTTGTTTACCGGCGGACTTGGCGCCCATTACGGGGCAGAACGCGCGGGCTGTACGGTGGTGCCGGCCTCAGGCGGGGCAACGGCGGCGCAGATCCAGATCATTATGGATTTCAAACCGCGAATCATTATGGTAACGCCGTCTTATATGTTGTCGCTGGCCGATGCCTTTGACAAGGCAGGCATTGACCCTCGTTCGACATCCCTTGAAATTTCCATGCATGGGGCAGAGCCCTGGACCGAAGAGATGCGCCGTGAGATCGAGCAGCGTTTTGATGTGAAGGCCATTGATATTTATGGCCTTTCCGAAGTGATGGGGCCGGGCGTTGGCTCCGAGTTTGGGGAAAGTCAGGATGGCCTGACTATTTGGGAAGATTTATTTTATCCGGAAATAATCGATCCGGAAACCGGCGAACTTATGCCCGACGGCGAAGAAGGTGAATTGGTCTTTACCTCACTTTGTAAAGAAGCCTTTCCAATCATACGGTACCGGACCCGGGATTTGACAAGGCTCCTGCCGGGGTCTTTATCCAAAATGCGCCGTATGGCGCGGATTTTTGGCCGTACAGATGATATGATGATCATTCGCGGCGTCAATATATTCCCGACTCAGATCGAAGAAATTATTTGCCGGGACGAACGGCTGACCCCCCATTATTTCTGTGAAATTCGCCGGCCAAAAGTCATGGATGAACTGACGGTTGTTGCGGAAGCCAAGCAGGCGTTTTCAGATGATCATAACAGAACTCATATTGCAGAAGAACTAAAGAAGAGCATTAAAAACCTTTGCGGCGTGAGTGTGAAAGCAGATGTTCGGGAGCCGGGCGGAATTCCGCGTTCCGCAGGCAAAGCCCAGCGCGTCTTTGATTTTCGGAATTTGGCAGGTAAATAGGTCCTGACCCTAGGTCATTGCCGCAGCATTAATATTTTCTATAATCGCCTTGATAATCAGGCTCTGCCCCCCCAGGGGCGGGGCCTTGTGAAAGGAAAATCTAGGATATTTTTTTGCGGCAATGTCTATTTCAGCATGTATATCAGACAGCAGACGTCCTGAAAACAGGAGATATGGCAGGATGATAACATGCTTGTAATGTGAACTTGCCGCCTGCGTGAGGGCCGTGCTGAGGCACGGGACGGCTCCAGAATTATAACAATATTGGCTATCTGCCAAGTCAAGTCTTTCATGTAATCTTTGGCAGAGATTAATGGTTTGATCAGTAATAAGGCGATTTTTTGATCCGCGTCCGACAAGGAGCAACTTACAGTCTTCTGCCCGGCCCGTTGGCATGACGGATATGACGGCATTTGCGGCGGCCTCAATAACGGCTGAGGCAAGCCCCAGAAATGAGCCATAATGAAGCCGCACATCTGGATGGTGTTCGACAAATTCTGATATAATTTCTGGAATATCGCGGGTGGTGTGGCCCGCGTTATAAAGGGTGACGGGTTGCACGATGATGTCGCGAGTACCTTGATCATAGAATGCCTGAAGGCCATCTTGAATACGGGGCGCGTTAAATTCCAGGAAAGCGACCCTGACCGGCTGATCTGGCATTTCCCGCCGGATATTTTCCGCCAGATCACTAAGTTCTTTGGCGGCTTTTGGTGATCGACTGCCGTGGCCGCATAACAAGACGGCGGGGGCCGCAGCCTTTATGGGTGATAAAGGGCCAGTCATATTTATACCCTAATCATCGGCGTCAAATTTAATGCCTTGTGCCAACGGTAATTCAGTTGAATAATTCAACGTGCTGGTCATGCGCCGCATATAGGCCTTCCAGCTGTCGGACCCGCTTTCGCGCCCGCCGCCGGTTTCTTTCTCGCCGCCAAAAGCCCCGCCGATCTCGGCGCCGCTGGTGCCAATATTGACATTGGCGATACCGCAATCACTGCCTGCTTCACAGGTGAATGTCTCAGCCTCCAAAACATCACGGGTGAAAATAGCCGATGACAGGCCTTGCGGGACGTCATTCTGGCGCTGGATGGCCTCTGTCAAATCAGTATATTTGAAAATATAAAGGATCGGGGCAAAAGTTTCTTCTTGCACATTATCCGCCTTGCCGGTCATTTCCACGATGGCCGGATTAACATAATAGGCCTCAGGAAATTCAGCTTCCATGATCCGCTCGCCGCCGATGATTGACCTGCCATTTGATTTTACCAAGTTGAGGGCCGCTGTCATATTGTCATAGGCTTGCTGATCAATCAACGGGCCAACCAGCGTTTTGGGGTCAAGGGGATCGCCAATAGATAATCCCTGATATGATTTTTTCAGGCGCGATACCAGCTTGTCATAAATATCCACATGGACAAATATCCGCCGGGTCGAGGTGCAGCGTTGCCCGCAGGTGCCAACCGCGCCAAACAAGATGCCTTGAAAGGCCAAGTCAAGATCGGCGGAAGGGGCGACGATGATGGCATTATTGCCGCCAAGTTCAAGAATGCTGCGGCCAAAACGGGCCGCGACTTTTGGCCCGACAATGCGGCCCATGGCTGTGCTGCCCGTGGCGCTGATAACAGGAATGCGCTTGTCATTGACCATGAGTTCCCCGATGTCGCGTTCCCCGATCAGAATTTGACTTAAGCCGTCCGGCGCATCGTCGCCAAAACGCTTGCAGGCCTCATCAAATAATTTTTGGCAGGCAATTGCCGTCAGCGGTGTTTTTTCCGATGGCTTCCAGAGGGTGCTGTCGCCGCAGACCAAGGCCAGTGCCGCGTTCCAGGCCCATACTGCCACGGGAAAGTTAAAGGCTGAAATAATGCCAACGGGCCCGATAGGCTGCCAATATTCACGCATTTTGTGAAGCGGTCGCTCGGAAGCAATGGTCAAGCCATAAAGCTGGCGGCTAATCCCCACGGCAAAATCACAAATGTCGATCATTTCCTGAACTTCGCCCAGGCCTTCCTGATATATTTTTCCGCATTCCAGCGAAACCAGTGCGCCCAAGGCTTCTTTTTTTTCCCGCAGAATTTCCCCAAGCAGGCGCACCAATTCTCCGCGCCGAGGTCCCGGCACCATGCGCCAACCCTTAAAAGCGGCCACAGAAGCAGCAATTTTTTGTTCTACTGTTTTGGCCGTATCGGTGCGGACCATGCCAATTTTCGCGCCATCGCGCGGGCTATGAACGGCCAATGTCCCGCCGCTAAGATCATTGTCTGTCAGGTTCAATTGGCTAAAGATTTCTTGAATATTCATGAGCTTTCCTGTGATTATCGCTTAATTTCTTAATTTTTTGAGATAATAAAGGCTATATAAACATTATTTCCTCAAAAAATATACATTTGTCAACATAAAATGAACAATTAATATGTAATAATAGACTTATGGACATGATTTCTAATTACCGCGACAGCTATTACAAAAAGAAAAATTGGAAATGGGTAATAGAGTGTGCCGTCTACTAAAGCGCTTAAGGTGGTTGATAGGGCGAGGCCATAGGCAATCAGGGGCATAATGTCAATTGGTTCAGGGCCGCGATGAAATTCCCAACCCTTGGTCCAAAATATTGTGATGATTCCACCTAAAAAGGGCAGGCCCCCGATGATGCCCCAAGCAAGCAGGGCCTGAATAAGAATATTATGGGGTTGACCATATGTTCCGAAGGCAGATTGAATCACGGTTTTGGTTTGGCCCGCGCCGATGCCAAACCAAATATTTTCTTTCCAGACATTAATGGCTTCTGCCCATATGGCGGTGCGTCCTGCGCTAAAGGCGGCAATGCTATCCATCTCAGTAATTTGCGTGATAAATCTGAATATGCCATATGAAGGGCTAGGTACGGGTAGAAATATTGATGTTGCCGCTGCGAGAATCATAACGAAAAAATTAAATAATAATATTTTTTTCCAGCCAACGGGTTTAAAAAATATCAACAGGCCGCCAATGGCGGCGGCGGCGGCTATGCTTGACCCGCGCCCGCCGCTCCAGAAAAGCATGACCCAGCAGATAAACAACATCAGAAAAACCAGACTTGTGAGAAGAGCTGAAGATTTTTTAAAAGTTTTAGTCAGGAGGCTAAGCCCCAGAATAGTTGTGAGGCTGCCCAGAAAATAATCAAGATGCCGGACATTTTCAAAGCCGGGCAATGACCAGATCCAGTCAAAGCCAAGGATATCATAGGCACCATAGAGTTTCAGCCAGAAAAACGGCATAAAAACAACAGCCGAAAGGAGGATGGAAAATATCAGTATGCGGCCCGCCTGAGGCTGGGTTTTTAGATAGCTGCTCACGGCAACAAAAAAGAAAAAATGAATAAAAAACTGGGTTGTGACGATAATGCCGCCAGCTTTCAGGGGCATATTGGGAATGTTGAACAGGGCAACGCCAGCCCAGACAAGAAAACCGATCCAAAGAATGGCCGGCAAGTGATTAATCGGGTAACCATGCCGCCATTTTGTGATCAGCAAAATAAAAATAAAAATAATTTCGATGAGGCTAATCATGATATAAAATATAGGTTCCAGCAGGCCCCCCGTAAGAGGAGGATAGGTAAAAACCCTAATGGTCGGGATGAGTATTATGGCAAGAACAAGAAAGCGGCCTGCTAAATGCAATTGTTGGAACCTTGCTAGTGATAATATATTTTGAAATGGCGTCATGGTTATGTCCGGATATTTAAAAACAGGAATAAACAAGAGCGTACCCCTGCTATAGCTTACGATCAAATTTTTCTGACAAGATGATATGGCTTTCGGTTTTGATGATGCCGTCCATCATGGCAATCTCGGTGAGGACGCGGTCCATTTGTCGGTTGTCACGGGTTCTGACCAAGGTGATAAAGTCATAGAGGCCGGCCACCGTAACAAGGCTGTCTATTTCTGCCATGGCGCGCATTTTTTCTTCTATTTCTTTGGCCTTTTTGGGATCACGGGTAATTAGAACATAGCAGCTTGAGTGGTTGTCAGCGTCAAAATTTTTTAATTTTACGGTATAGCTGTCGATGATCTTTTCTTCGAGGCGCGTCAGCATCATATGGACAGTAGATCTTGCTAAATTCAATTGCCGCCCTAATTCCGCCGCGCTTAACCGGCTGTTCACTTTAAGCAGGTCTAAAAGTTTTTGTTCTTTGTTTTGCAGGCGCATTCTTGTGCTTTCGTTATATTTCTTCGTTTTTACGAACAAATATACATTAAAAATGACGATTGGTCATAATAATAGGACAATATCATATAGGTCAATATATAATAATCATCAGCTTGCTTTAAACTAGGCCTGATAATACTCTAGAATATAATACGAATGTTTTTAGTCAGTGAAGGGAAGGGAGCGACGGTGAATAATAACAGGCCAATCGTGATTATGGGCGGGGGGCCAGCCGGTGTTTTTACCGCCTGCGGCCTTGTTGATCTTGGGTATCCTGCGACGATCATCACGCGGCCCCGGCCTTTTCCGGCGTGGGAGGGTATTTCTGAACGGCCCCGCACCAGTTTACAGCATTTTGGCTTTACCGCAGCGACGGCGAGCATTGGCCCCATGGTGACCCGCGCAGCCCATTGGAATGGCCAGTCTCAAGCCCAGAACCGGGAATATATCCTCAACCGCCAAACATTTGATCAGGCTTTATTGCGGGATGCAGAAGATAAAGGCGTTCGGATCATTCATGGCCGTGTGGAGAGGGCCGTGGGCCAGGAAGGTGGCTGGGAAATTTCATATGTCACTTCAGATGCGCCGCCTTATCAAAAAATCATGATCACGGCAGATTTTCTGGTAGACGCGCGGGGGCGTGAGAGTAAGCTTGCCAAAGTGGATGGTCGAGGGGGGGATATCGGGGAAGGTGATTTTACGTCCGGGCCGGCAACCTCTGCTTTGCTGAAATCTTATGAGGTTTCCCTTGACCTTGATGCCATGACGTCGGTGGCGTCTTTCCCAAAAGGCTGGGCATGGTATCTCAGGGACGGCGCGGGGACGGCTATTCTCCAGATATTTATCAGCAGTGAAAAGGGGGAGCTTCCGCCCAAAGCGGGACTGGATCAGTATTTTACAGAATTGACCAGAATGTTGCCGGAATGCGAAGCGTGGCTGCGCGGGGCCATAGAGCAGACAAGCGGTGTGTCTGTTCGAACGGCGGCGGCCAATAGGGCGACCTGCGCAGGCGGGAATAATTTTCTGGTGGTGGGCGACGGCGCTCTTGCCCTTGACCCTTTGTCTGGCAACGGCATTTTTTACGCAATCGGCAGCGGCCTTTCGGCGGCACCTGTGATCAATAGTCTGCTTAAAAAGCCGGAAGATAAAGATCTGGCCCTTCAATTTTATCAGGAACGCATCGAAAATTCTTTTAAGGGGGGCTGCCTTATGGGGCGGGAATTTTATGCCGCCGAGGAACGTTGGCCGGAGGAGGCATTTTGGAAGGCACGCCGTCTTTGGCCGCGCGGCGAGGAGGCCTCTCATCCAGATCCCCATTCAGATATCCTGTTGCAGCCCGCTGAAATTTGCAAAAAACCTGTGGTTAAAGATGGCTTTATTGCGCTCGAAGATGTCATAGTCACAGCGGATCATCCGCGCGGGGTCTGGAAAATTGACGGTATTCCTTTGGTAAAGCTTATGACATTTCTGGCGACAGAGAAGACTGACAGCGAAACTGCGGCAACTTTCGGGGCCGAGGCGGCGCAGGTGACTTCCGCGCGCAATTGGTTATTATCCAGAAATATACGGCCAGAAACATACGGGAAGCATAATAGGGAAATTTGATTTGGATCCGACGGAGAAAAATAAAATAAAGCGTCAAAATGCGTTGGCATGGGTGGGTAGATTTATCCGTCCCGAAGTCAAACCCCTGAGCCTCGTCATGCTGCTCGCGGCCTGTATGACGGGTTTTGCGCTGGCCCAGCCTTATTTTACAAAAATACTGATTGATGATGGTTTGATGGCGGGCGATATGAATGTGGTGATCCGCTTTGCGGTGTTGATCGTCATCATGGCGATTATCGTTTTTGTCGTCAGCGGGTTTAACCGCTGGCTATATGTGGCGTTGTCGGGCCGTATTTTATTTCAGCTCAGGGAAGATGTTTATGCCCGTCTGATGAAATTATCGCCGGATTTTTTCGGCCATTGGCGCACCGGGGATATTGTCTCGCGCCTTGACGGTGATGTGGCCGAGGTTCAACGGTTCGCCACCGACAGCCTTCTGGCGGTTGTTAATGGCACATTGGCCCTCATCGGCAGTCTGGTCATTATGTTGATGCTCAGCTGGCAATTGACCCTGATTGCTTTTGCCCTGTTGCCTTTGCAGGTTATATTCCTGCGAAAAATGCGCCCCTTGGTGGAAAAGGGCAGCTTAACCCTGCGGGAAAAATCATCGGATATCAGCAGTTTTTTCATTGAAACCCTGTCATCGGTTAAATTCATTCAATCCATGTCGGGGGCTTCTGGTGAGCAGGCACGGCTGTCAAAGCTTAATCGCTCATATCTTGACGAATTATTGAAATTACAGGTTATCAACCATATGACGGGCGGCATCCCCGGATTGTTGACCAGCGCGGCCACAGCCGGTGTTTTTATCCTTGGCGGCTATTTTGTCACGCAAGGATCGGCGACCATCGGCACGCTCATCGCCTTTTCCGCTTATATGGCGCGGGCGACGGGGCCGGTGCAGACGTTCCTCGGACTTTATGTGGCCTATCAGCGCGCGATGGTCAGTCTGGTTCGGGTGCGGGAATTGCGAAAACAAAGAATATTGATCCATGATCCTGAAAAGCCGGTTCTGATTAAAGGCAAAGTCCGCGGCGATATAAAGCTGGACCAGATCAGCTTTTTTTATGACAAGGCACAGGCCCAAGGAGTGCGTGATATCTCGTTGCATATCTCCCCCGGCGAGAAAATACTTATTACAGGCCCGTCAGGTTCTGGAAAATCAACACTGATTAATTTGTTGCACCGCCATTATGACCCCATTAGTGGGGGTATTATAATGGACGGCGTGCGGTATATTGATATGTCCCTGAAACAATTGCGCGGGATTATCGCGGTGGTGGATCAAAATACGACCCTGTTTCATGGCACCGTCAAGGAGAATATCACTTATGGCGTGCCAGAAGCCACAATGGATCAAGTGATCATCGCGGCCAAGGCGTCGCGCATTGATGATTTTATTCAGAGCCTGCCCGAGGGCTATGATGCCCATATCGGAGAGCGGGGCGCACGCCTGAGCGGGGGGCAGAAACAGCGTATATCCATCGCCCGTGCCTTGTTGATGGATCCGCAGATATTGATCCTGGATGAGGCCACATCGGCCGTCGATCAGGAAACCGAGGCGGAATTTCAGGATATGCTCGATCAGTTTTTTGCAGACCGAACCCGTATTATTATCAGTCATCATGTGGGCGCGATCCATAATCTGGACAGAATTTTTTCTATGCAGAACGGCATTTTAACCGAGGTTACGCCATGAAGACAAGACCGATGAGCCTCGGCTTGGTGGATAGCGGGCTATCGGCGGATCAGGAAAAACATGTTGTTGCCGGACGCGCCTTTCCGGAAAATACAACCGAACCAATGATGCCAGATGCACTTGGACATGGCACGGCTGTTTGTAACGTTATTCTGCATTATGCGCCAAAGATCGCCTTGTATAATGCGCAGGTTTTTGATGGGCGCGGGGTAACGACGGCGACATCGGTGGCCGCCGCCATTGACTGGCTTGTGCAGGAAAAGGTCTCTATGATCAATCTAAGTCTGGGCCTGCGGGAGGATCGCGAGATATTGAAGATAGCCTGTGCCAAGGCTGTGGCGGCGGGAATCATTCTTATCGCGGCGTCTCCTGCGCAAGGCAAGGCGACCTATCCATCGGCTTATCCCGGGATTATACGGGCGACAGGGGACGCCCGCTGCGCGGTGGGGGAAATATCTTTTCTTGATTCTCTTCAGGCTGATTTTGGGGGCTGCGCGCGGGGCATCAGCCCGAATCAGAAACCCCCAAGTCAGGCAAGTCAGGCAGGAGAGCCAAATATCGGGGGCTCAAGTATTGGCACCGCGCATGTTTCAGGTCAGGTCGTGGCTTATTTGCAGGCCGGCGGAAGGGCCTCATCGGTTCGGGAATGGCTTGTCTCTCGGGCAAATTATCTTCATAATGAACGCAGAACAGTATAAAATATAATGGACGCCATGTCAGAAGAAAATATTTCCATCGCAGGGTCAGAAGATTGGGTGACCAAGTTAAATAAAACCATCTGCAAGTTGGGGCGGCCAGAATTTGAAGACCGTTTGTTTGATCTGGTCAATGCGGCTGTTGGTGTGGATCATTGCGCGGTTTTCATTAATAATAACGATGGGACAACGGCCCATCTTTTCACCAAAAGCAAGCTGGATGAGGATATTTGCAAGAGCCTCGCCAATGCTTACACAGAAGGGTTTCATGTTAAGGATCCCAAGCTTGCGCCGGCCCGAAAAGGCTTGAAAAAATCCAGTGATATAAGGCCAGATGATATAAAAATGACGCTGTTGCCCTATATGCCGACAACGGCCTATGATCAGGACTATCAGGATCGCTTTTTTAAAAATACCGGACTGGTTGATAAGGTTTCAAGTCTGCTGCAAACCCGCCAATATACCATCTATTGCAGTTTCTATCGTCTGACAGACAGCGGGCGTTTTACGCCGCGCGAATTTAATGATTTATCCCGCATTCTGCCCATATTGACCAATTTAATTTTTAAACATTCCCGCTTGCTTGAGTTAAAAGAAAACAGTTCCGAGTTATCTGATCCAATCATAACCCAGGTGGCGCTCAGCCGTTCTCCCGATGCCATGACGCATTTGCTCGGGGCGAAAAACGAGATATTCGGCCAATTGACAACGCGGGAGCGAGAGGTCTGCATTCGGATTTTGCAAGGCTATAGTTCTGAGGCCATATCGCTTGATTTGAATGTGGCGAAATCAACCATCAATACCTATCGCAAGCGGGCTTACGCGCGGCTTGGCATTTCTTCTCAGAATGAACTTTTCAGCCTGTGCCTAGAGTTTATATCCGTCGTTGGATAACTATCTGCCCATAAATCTGTTATACTAGAGCACTCTATAGCTGTCCCCATTTATGTGGACAGACAGTTATTTATTTAACATCTATAACAGTATCAAATGAAATCACAAAAACATCACAGCCATAATCAGGGAAAATGAAATATGACCGAAAAGAAATTTGCCTCTCAGGCCGACATGGAAGAAAAGAAAATCTCCTTTACCAAATTATCCGAGCATGCCTATGCCTTTACCGCAGAAGGTGATCCGAATACGGGCGTCATCATTGGCGATGATTGTGTCATGGTTCTGGACACGCAGGCAACACCGGTGATGGCCCAGCTGGTCATCAAAGAAATTCGCAAAGTAACTGATAAACCGATTAAATATGTTGTGCTGACCCATTATCATGCGGTGCGTGTTTTGGGGGCCAGCGGCTATAACCCTGAACATATAATCTGCAGTATGGATACGCGGGATTTGATCGTAGAGCGGGGCGAACAGGATTATAAATCAGAATATGAACGTTTTCCGCGTCTGTTTGATGCCATTGAAAGCGTCCCCGGCCTCACATGGCCGACCCAGACGTTCAAGGGTGAAATGACCATCTGGCTCGGCAGTGTTGAAGTTCAGTTGAAACAGGTTGGGCGCGGCCATACCAAGGGTGATACCATCGCGTGGTTGCCCGATGACAAGGTGCTGTTCAGCGGCGATCTGGTTGAATTTGGCGCGACACCCTATACGGGGGATGCCTATCTTGAAGATTGGCCGGCTACCTTGGATAATCTTGTGGCGATGAAGCCCGAGAAGCTGGTGCCGGGGCGGGGTGATGCCTTGATGAATGCGGATCAATGTATGGAGGCGCTAACTGAAACCCGGGCCTTCATCAGCGATATGTATGGTTCGGTCAAGGCCTGTCAGGCCAAGGGTATGGATTTGAATAGCACCTATAAAGCCACGCTGGAAGCCTTGAAGCCAAAATATGGTCATTGGGTAATTTTTGAGCATTGTCTGCCTTTTGACGTGACCCGTGCCTATGATGAATGCCAGGGTATTCGCGATCCGCGTATCTGGACCGCAGAGAGAGACAAGAAAATGTGGGAAGATTTGGAGGGGTAGTCCCGCCCCGTATTAAGATCACTAGACATAAGGAAAATGCGTAATGTTAAATACATATACTTGGCCTGAATATCCGTACGTACAGTCGGATGACCAGAAAAATGGCACAATAAAGCGAAAGCCCGTCATTGTCATCGGGGCGGGGCTGATTGGGTTATCTGCGGCGCTGGATTGTGCGCGGCTTGGCATTCCTGTGATTATTCTGGATGATAATAATACGGTCAGTATTGGGTCGCGGGCGGTATGTTATGCCAAGCGTCCTCTGGAGATATGGGACCGTCTTGGCATTGCGGACAAGATGGTTGAAAAGGGTATAAGCTGGAATGTGGGCAAGGTTTTCTTTAAGGAAGATCTGGCTTATGAATTCGATCTTCTGCCTGAAAAAGGTCATAAGATGCCGGCTATGATCAATCTTCAGCAATATTACTGCGAAGAATTTCTGGTGGATGAGGTCATGAAGCATAAGGACCTCATTGACCTGCGCTGGAAACATAAATTGATCAGCCTGACCCAGCATGATGACCATACCAGTCTGCAGGTGGAAACGCCGGACGGGGTCTTTACCATGGAATGTGACTGGATGATTGCCTGTGACGGTGCCAACAGCATGGTGCGCGATATGGTCAAGGCCGAATTCACGGGCCGGTTTTTTCAGGATCGTTTTTTAATCGCCGATGTGGTTATGAAAGCGGATTTCCCCACAGAACGCTGGTTCTGGTTTGATCCCATATTCCATAAAAATCAATCGGCCCTGCTTCATAAGCAGTCCGATGATGTTTGGCGTCTGGATTTTCAAATGGGCTGGGATGCGGATCCGAAAGAGGCCACAAAACCTGAAAATGTCATTCCCCTGATCAAAGCCATGCTCGGCAATGATACGGAATTTGAGCTGGAATGGGTGTCTATCTATCAATTTGCCTGCCGGCGCATTGATAATTTCCGGTATGGCCGCATATTATTTGCCGGTGATGCGGCGCATCAGGTATCGCCTTTTGGCGCGCGCGGTGCCAATACGGGTATTCAGGATATTGATAATCTTACGTGGAAATTAAAAATGGTCATGGACGGTGATGCGCCGATCGAATTCATGGATAGCTATGACGAAGAACGCGCTTTTGCCGCCGATGACAATCTGCTCCATTCCACACGCTCAACTGATTTCATCACCCCGAAAAGCAAAAGCAGCCGTATATTCCGGGATGCGGTTCTGGAGCTGTCGAAGAAATATGAATTTGCCCGCCCCCTGGTCAATAGTGGCCGTTTGTCCATGCCAACGCCTTATGTGAATTCATCCCTGAATACGGCGGATGAAGATGGTTTTGAGGGCAGCATGGCCCCGGGCACCAACTGCGTCGATGCGCCGATCATTGTGGACGGCGCGGAGGGCTGGCTGCTGAATGTTTTAAGTGATGGTTTTGCCGTGCTGGTTTTTGGTGACGCGCCCAATATGTCAGAAATCAAGCTGGGCAACATAACGGCGCAGGTGATCACGGTTGGCGTGCAGTTTGAAGATAAAGCAGGTCTGCTGACACAAAGATATGACGCGATGGGCGGCGCGGTATACCTCATCCGTCCGGATCATCATGTGGCGGCCAGATGGCGCAAGTTTGATGATGCAAAGATTGTTGCTGCCTTGGCGCGTGCAACAGGCCAAAATTAAATATTACCGGAGAATAAACATGGCATTGAATTTAAAAAGAAATATAGATCGGCCCGATGATTTTTATCAGGAATTGCTTGATATGCAGCGGGGTATGGAAGAAGAGGATGTGCAGGTGATGAATGCCAAGCTGATCCTGATCCTGTCCAACCATATCGGCGATCACAAGACTTTATCCGAAGCCATGAGTTTGGCAAAAAATTAACGCCCGTCGTTAATTCGGCCTGGATCACCGGCATTTGACGCGAAAGGTTACATTTGCTAACATTCCCGAAACTATAATGATGAGCCCCGAAAAGGGGCTGTGATATTGATAGCTTCAATTAAAATATAGTAGGGACTGAATGGAAATAGCTTATCCCAATGAGAAAATAGCCCCCATTGACCATGCGGAGCTATGGGCGCAGTCTTTGAGGGCTGTCTGCGGGAGCTTTCAAACTTTTTCCAGTGACTGGTCTAATTTTAAGGGCGCCATTGATTTGCGTAATATCGGCGGTTTTGATGTTGCAGGTATCTCCATGAATGCGGATAAAGTTGTGCGATCCCGCAAGCAAATCGCCCATGACGATGATAAATATTGTTTTCTTATTATGCAGATGCAGGGCCGGGCAGTTCTGTCACAGCGCAATAATGAAGCCTTTCTTGAACCGGGGGATATGACCTTGATCGATTCCGGCTATCCTTCTGAATTTGTCTATGACGGGTTTATGCAGCAAATTTCCTTACATATTCCAAGGGAAACCTTGGAGTCCTGCATGCCGAACCGGCGTATTGAGGAAGCCCGCACCATATCCGGCATGTCCGGAATGGGGGCGGTTATTCGGGACTTTCTTAAATCCACCTATAACGAAGCCGCCTATATAGAAGAAAAAGACAGGACAACGGTTCGGGGCTCGTTACTTAATTTTCTGGCCGCGACGCTGCGGGGGCACGAACCAGATAGAACGTTAGCCCTAAAAGTGCGGCAGCTTTCCCAAATCCGGAAAATCATCGAGCAACATCTTACCGATTCCTATTTATCGCCAACAATGGTCGCAGAATTGAGCGGAATTTCCACGCGGCATCTGCATCGCCTGTTTCAGAGGGATGGCGTATCATTCGGGGAATGGGTGCGCAAACGCCGCCTCGCCGAAGCCCGGCGGCAACTGGCAAATAAACACTTCAAAGATCATAGCATCATCCAGATTGCCTTCCATTGGGGTTTTAATGACGCGGCACATTTTAGCCGTGCGTTTCGGCAAGAGTTTGGGGTCTCGCCCAGCAAATATAGAGCAAATACAGGATGAGAACCCAAGGTTTTTGGGAATAGCCTGCAGACTCTGTGAGTTGTGGAGAGCAAAGCTTTTTGTCACCCTGCAACGTCCTTGCTGGCACGCTCAGTCAAGAAAAGCCTGTATATATGATGTTACTATGGGGAAAATAATAACAATAATAATGCGTAAAATATATTCATAGAAAAAATAGAGGAAATAACCATGCGGGACAATATACAATTAAAATTATGGCGGAAATTAACCGGAACAACGTGCCTTACAGCTTTGATTGCTCTGGGATCTGCGGCACCAACCATAGCACAAGAAACTGAAAAAGAATTTACCGGCCTAGAAGAAATCGTTATTACGGCCTCGAAAAGAGAGCAGACGGTTCAGGAAGCCGGCATGTCCGTGACCGCCATTGGTGCGCAGGATCTGGAAAGAATGGGCGTGAGTTCATTTGCAGATTTTGCGGTTCGTGTGCCAAACTTAGGTTTCGGTAATGAATCAGATGGTCGGTTTAATTCCAACTCTCCTGCTATTCGCGGCGTTTTTGGTCAAAATACGACCGGCTTTTATATTGATGACATGCCGGTTCCCATGTCAATTCAGCCCCGGGTGCTTGATGTGGCGCGGGTCGAAGTGCTTCGCGGGCCACAAGGCTCACTCTATGGCGCGCGCTCTATGGGCGGGACAATCCGTCTGATCACGCAGCAGCCCGAATTTAATGAAACTTTTGGCGCGGCGCATGCGACCTTGTCCACGGTTAAGGAAGGCGACATTAACTGGTCAGTGGATGCGTCTATGAATATCCCCGTTATTGATGACAAGCTTGCGGTGCGTGTCACGGCCTATTTCGGACAGAATTCAGGGATTTTTGATCGGGTATATGCCCCCACTTATGAAGGCTTTATCATCAATGATCTGGGCGAAGGCACGGCCACTGATCCTAATGTTACCGGCTTACCTCCTTTGGTTGGTATATTGGGTTTGGACGACTGGGTGCCAACCACGTTTAATAATCCGGGGCCGGCTTTTGATAAAAGAGAGAATGTTGATGATGAGACATTCGGCGGCATTCAGATAACGGCCAAGGCGAAAATTTCAGAGAATGTAACCTTCACACCGAAATTTATGTATCAGAAAATTGATGCGGATGGCTTGCCCTTTGCCGATAATGCGCCGGGTAATTTCACCCGGGAGCGCTTTTTTGACATTGATGAGCCGGGCAGTGATCGTTGGTTCTTGGCTAGCGGCACGCTAAATTGGGATCTTGATAGTGGAACCATTGTTTCCACCACAGCTTATTTCGATCGTTTCCTTGACGAAGCCGAAGAAGAAGCGGCCTTTTTGAATTGGCTCATGAATAATAATCCTGTGCTTCGGCCATTGTCTTTGGGGCCTGTCGTTCCCATTGAAAGTGTTATTACCGAAAGTGAGGCCTTCACATCATTTGTTCATGAAACGCGCTATACGTCAGATTTTGACGGGCCGTTCCAATTTACGGGCGGGATATTTTTTCAAAGAACCAAGAATCACCTGCAATATCCGCCTGCACTTGCGGTCGGCCTTAATCAGGCGGCTGGCGGCGGGGCCTTTGACCTTGTACCGGGCGATTTGATTTTTCAAACAGAGAATTTTTTTAATACGAAAGAATATGCGGCTTTTGGTGAAATTACTTTTGATGTTTCCGAAGCCATTTCCATAACCGCCGGTGGCCGCTATTATAAAACAGAAACCGATGCCTTCATTGAATCAGATGGTTTTGCCAATGATGGCCCATCGCGGGTTCCGGGCGATCTTTCGCTGGATAAAGTCGAACAATCAGAATCCGGCTTTAATCCTAAGCTGCTTATTCAGGCGAATATGAATGAAAATGTCGATTTCTATGCTTCCGCCTCCAAAGGTTTCCGAATTGGCGGCGCTAACGGCAACCTGCCGCCTACATTATGCGGCGCTGAACTCGCGGCCTTGAATTTAGATCCTGCGGATGTTCAAACTTATGATTCTGATTCGCTCTGGAGCTATGAAGCCGGAATGAAATCAACATTCGCCGATAACCGGGTATCTCTTAATGCGGCAGCCTATTTGATTAAATGGAGCGATATTGCTCAGCAAAATCGTTTAGGCTGTGGTTTCCAATATATCGCCAACGCGGGTAAGGCAGAGATCAAGGGATTTGAAATCGAAATAGTTGCTGCCCCTATTGACGGGCTGACATTGACCTTTGCTTTGGGCTATGCCGATGCGAAAATTACCGACCCGCAAGGTGTTGCAGGCGTAAGCGAAGGTGACTTTATCCAAGGCGTTCCAAATTGGACAGTCGCGTCATCTGGTGAATATATTTTCCCGATGAATAGTGAAATGGATGGTATCATTCGCGCGGACTTTAACCATTATGGCCGCAGTTTCAGCACCAATAATGGCGATCAACGCACGCGTCCGGCCTGGACGGCATTAAATGTGAGAGCAGGCGTTATTCGTGACGACTGGGAAATCACGCTTTTTGTTGATAACCTGACCAATGAATATGCCAATTTGGCGGATAGCCGGGCGATTGCCGCGGAAACGCCGACACGTCCACGTATTGTTACCAACCGCCCTCGGACGATTGGTATTGACGTACGGACACGTTTCTAAAACAATAATATTCCTGAGGCGGGCTTAATTTCAAGCCCGCCTTTTTTTCTAAAAATTTAAGCCTCTGGATTACGGGAACAAAGCATGAAGTTAAAAACCATCATACCTATGACTTTTATTTTGCTCTTGAGTGGGTTTTTGTCCGCCTGTTCGGATGACCAGAAAAAGACCGTGGAGGCTTTTAATGTTTCAGAGGCTGAAATGCAGGCGGGCCGCAGCCTGCTTGCGGATAATTGTTCTGGCTGTCATGTGGCGGCAGATGACGGCAGCTATAGCCGCATCAGCCAGATACGTAAAACGCCCGAAGGCTGGGATATGAATATCGCCCGCATGATGATTTTTCACGGGCTGGATATTGACGCAAAAGATCGCCGCAGTCTGGTAAAATTCCTGGCGGATACTCAGGGGTTGGCACCTTCCGAAACGGCGGCGCACCGTGATGTTCTCGAGCGCAAACATAATATAATAGAGCAAGGGGCCGACCCTGACCTTATGGCCATGTGCGCGCGCTGCCATACCTATGCCCGTGTGGCTTTGCAGCGCCGGGACATGCAAGAATGGCAAAATTTGGTTCATATGCATTTGGGCCAATGGGCCTCTATCGAATATCAGATGCTGGCGCGGGAACGGGACTGGCGGGCGGATGCGCTGGGCCCTGTTTCGGAAAAGCTGGGACAGATGTATCCCCTGAAAACCTCATCATGGGATGAATGGCAAGCCACGAAATGGCAAGATATGTCGGGCGCGTGGCGTATGGTCGGACATCTGCCGGGCATGGGTTATATGGACGGAATCATGAAGGTAACGGCCCTTGGCGGCGATCGCTATGACGTGACTTATGACCTGATTTATCCTGATGGAACAGCCGCGGCCGGTACGGGGAAATCCATCGTTCATTCCGGTTATGAATGGCGCGGCGCGGCCACATTAGGCGACCAGAAATACCATCAAATATGGGCCGCATCCGAAGGCGGAAATGTCATGACCGGACGGTTCTTTAAACGAGATCATCCCGAAGACGGCATGGCCATCACCGCATGGCGTAAAACGGATAATGCCCATAACATATTGAAACAGGGTATTATGAATATTGTCCCCTCGGCCCTGAAGGCCGGCCAAGAGACAGAAATTGTCATCAGCGGCGTTAATCTATCCGGCGATGTTACTATTGCCGGGGCCGAAGTTACCCTCAAAAGCACTTCGCCGGATCGCATTATCATTTCGGCCATGGCGGAAATGGCCGGTTCCGTGGTGCTTGCCGTGGGGGAGGATAAGGCTGTGATGAACATTTATACTCAAGTGGACTATATTAAAGTCACACCGGATTATGGCATCTCTCGCGTTGGCGGCGGCGGCGGGCCTATTCCAAAAGTCATGGCACAATTTGAAGCGACCGGCTATTCAAATGGCGCTGACGGGTTGGCCAATACGGATGATGATATTCCGCTTGGCATGGTGCCTGCTGTGTGGTCTGTAGAAAATTACAATGCTGCCGCAGCGGCCATGCAGGATGCGAAATATGCCGGCCATATTACCGCACAAGGCACGTTCATTCCGGCCATCGCCGGCCCGAACCCCGCGCGGAAATACGGTACCAATAATGCGGGTGATCTGAAAATTATTGCCACTTACCGCGCCGCAGAGCGCATATTGACCGCAGAAGCGCATTTGATTGCCACCGTTCAGCGCTGGAATAACCCGCCTATTATGTAAGCAGGATCAAGACCATGAAACATTTAAAACCCATGAATAAAAAAGCTCACCAGCTTACCAAATCAGATGATGCTGGTACCAGAGAAGAAGTCTTTGCCATGCAATCCATCGCGGGCTGCACCACATCGGTTGATCCCGGATGGGAGGTGGATCCGTTCGGGGGCGTTGCCTCCCTTTGTCAGCCTATGGAGGCGGATTTATATGGTTGCTCTGACCCTTGCTGGTGGCCTGCGGCTGTTCCTGATACGGTCAATACTTACCCTGACTGGTCAAAATTGGAGGATACCCGCAAGAATTGGCGTAAACTACAAGCCGTTTTTCCGGAGGATTGATATTGTGAAAAAAAATTATAAATTACCGGTTATTCTTACAGTATTTCTCTTGTCTTTTTTGGTGTCACCTTTGTCATATGCCAAGGAATATATTGCCAAGGAATATATTGCCAAGGAATATATGATAGTTGGCGCGCGTCCGGACAAGCTGTTTGTTATCGACATAAAAGCCCGCAAAGTTGAAAAAACCTTCACCATACCCGACAGCACCGCCCCGCAGAATATCGTGATCTCGCCGAAGGGTGACATTGCGTATGTGGTGACCAATGGCTTAAAGTCTATTGTCGGCATTGAACTGGAAGAAGGCAATGTGGTTTTTCGCGCCGACCTTGATTATAAGGATGACGAAAGAACATGGAATTATGGCATAGATCTAAGCCCGGATGGTTCCGAGATTTATTCTTATGATATCCCCACCAAGATTCATCTGGATCGGTTTGAATCCCTTGAGCCGCGCCTGAGTGTTTTTAAAACCAATGCCGGATTAGAGGCCGTGGTTGACCGGGAATTTCCCATGCCGCGCCGGATTCATCTTTTGATGACGGCCAAGAGCGGCGCGCTTTACGCCATGGGCTGGGATTTTTATAAAATTGATGTTCAGACGGGTGCTTATGAAGTGGCCTATCCCTTGCGCCATTGGACAAAGGAAAATCTGTCGCAGCCTGATGCGCTAGCTTTTTGGCCCAGCTGGGATAATAACGGTATTTTCTCAACCCCGATCTATTATGCCCGCACGGATATGGCCGAAGATAACATGGCCCGTTACCGTACGGGGGTGTTGTCCCTTGATCTTAAGACAGAAAAATTTGATATGATTGACTTTCAGGGAGAGCCAGAAGTTCTCTTCAGTACGGTATATCATCCAGATCGCAAAACCGCCTATGCCGCTTATAATACCCTGCTTAAAATTGATCTGGAAAAGGCTGAAACGATCAAACGTATAGATCTCGACCATTCTTATTATCAGACGGAAATTTCCGCTGATGGCAAGGAAGTTTACGTGGGCGGAACGGCCTGTGACATTGCCATATATGACAGCAAAGACCTGTCGCGTATCGGCGAAGTCATCTTGCCGAACTGCCCTGATATGGGGGCCACAGTGGTCAGAATGATCCATAAATAACATTGCCCAGAAAATAACTTACGGAGAATAAGATGGAATATAGTTTATATATAAATGGCGCGTCAGTGCCGACCGCAACGCATATGGATATATTCAATCCGGCTACGGGTGAGCTATTGGGCAAATGTCCGGTGGCGGGCCGCGCCGAACTGGACGCCGCTGTTGCCGCTGCGGCGGCAGCTTTCAAGTCATGGAGCAAGGTAAGCAATGAGGATCGCAAGGCCACCTGTCATGCCATTGGCAAGGTTCTGGAAGATAACGCGGAGGAACTGGCAAAATTATTGACGCAGGAACAGGGCAAGCCCCTGAACGGCGTTGGGTCACGCTTTGAACTCGGCGGCTGTCAGGCATGGACCCATTTTACGGCTGATCTGGAATTGCCGATAGAGGTCGTGCAGGACAATGAAGAGGGCCGGGTGGAATTGCACCGCAAGCCTATCGGTGTTGTTGGCTCGATCACGCCGTGGAACTGGCCGTTGATGATCGCCATCTGGCATGTGATTCCGGCCATTCGCACGGGCAATACCGTGGTTATCAAGCCGTCCCCCTTTACCCCGCTTAGCACGCTGCGCATGATTGAACTGATCAGCGGCATTCTGCCCAAGGGCGTTTTAAATGTGATCAGCGGCAGGGATGATCTGGGCCAGATGATGAGCGAGCATGAGGATATTCATAAAATCGTCTTCACCGGATCATGTGCCACCGGGGAGAAGATTATGGCCAGCGCGGCCCCGACTCTGAAACGCCTGACTCTGGAGCTGGGCGGCAATGATGCGGGAATTGTCCTGCCGGATGTGGATGCCAAAGCCATTGCCGAGGGACTTTTCTGGGGGGCTTTCATTAATAGCGGCCAGACCTGCGCGGCTTTGAAAAGATTATATGTCCACAGCGATGTTTATGACGATGTCTGCGCGGCTCTGACCGAATATGCCAAAAATATACCCATGGGGAACGGCCTTGATGAAAATATCATCATGGGGCCTGTGCAAAATGAAATGCAGTATAACAAGGTCAAAGGCCTTGTGGATGATGCGGTCGCCAATGGCGCGCGCGTGCTGCTTGGGGCTAATCCAGAAGATGGGGCGGGATATTTTTATCCCCTGACCATTCTTGCGGATGTGAGCGATGGCATGAGAATTGTGGATGAAGAACAGTTCGGGCCGGCTCTGCCGATTATCAAATATACCGATGTGGAAGACGCCATCAAGCGCGCCAATGCCTCGGATAATGGCCTTGGCGGTTCTATCTGGAGCAATGATATAGAGCGCGCAAAAGCTCTGGCATCACGCCTTGAATGCGGCAGCGCCTGGATCAACAAGCACGGCATGATCCAGCCCAATGTCCCCTTCGGCGGCATCAAAGGCTCCGGCATCGGCGTCGAATTCGGCGTTGACGGCCTAAAAGAATATACCACCATTCAGGCGGTGTTTACCTGATTTCGGCCTAGTTTGTTGTGATATGCGATAGGATCGGGGGGATATGTGATATTATCTGCAGCTTACAACAGAAACCGGGTAATCCAGTCCGCAAGTTCTTGTTCAGATAAATCCCCGGCAGCCAATTTCAGGAAGATATTATACTTTTCTTCCTGAGTGGCGGTTAAATCTGTTCCGTTCAGCTTAAGGAACAACCGGCAGACAACAAAGGCCGTGCGTTTGTTACCGTCAACAAAGGGGTGGTTTTTGGCAATCCCATAGGCATAAGATGCGGCAAGTAATGCAAGATCAGGTTCCGGATTACGATAATGATAAAGGTTTTTAGGCTTGTTTAACGCTGACTCCAGCAGACCGGAATCCCGCATGCCTTCCCCGCCACCATGTTCGGCAAGTTGACGGCGGTGGATGGCGAGAACGACATCATCCTTAATCCAGACGGGTTCAGACATGAATTATTGCGCCAGTTTTTTTAACACGTTACGATCTTGTCTCATAATTTCTTCTGCCGCATCCATTTGTGTGGCGAATTCCGGATTATAAGGCGTGAACTCAATACCATTCGGTGTCTCGACCGCAAAAAGGGTATCTCCCTTTTGAACACGTAATTTGGTGAGCAGTTCTTTGGGCAATATAATACCCGTAGAATTGCCAACGGTGGTTACCTTCACTTCTGTCATGATTTTGCTCCTTGTTGCCTTAATATAACATATGTTATAACCAAGCGCAAATTATTCGACGGGGGTGCAGTTGGTGGCGGTTCAATCCTAAAGGAATTTCTTCAATTATAACAGGCCTTGTTCTTCCCGTCATATGAGGTCTCCTTATTACATTTCCCTTAATAATATAGAGTTATTAAGTATAAGAATCAATGGTTCAGTCTAATATGCCATGATTACGGTCTTATATTTATTCACCCTGTTCGAACAGCTTGACTTCATTCATCAGCCAGTTGGTGAAGGCGCGGATTTTTGTTTTGTCGGTGGCGGTATTTGTGTTGATGATGTAATAGCCCATACCGGTTGGCAGGCTGATATCGAAAGGTCTGACAAGGTCGCCTTTCTTTAAAGCTTCCAGCACCAAAGGCGTTCGGCCAAGGGCGATGCCATGGCCAAGGGTTGCCGCCTGAAGGGTGATTTGATAGTGGGAAAATCCCGGGCCACGGTTATAATCCACCCCCTTGATGCCCGCATCATCAAGCCATTCTTTCCAGCCAATCACTTTATTGTCATGGAGCAAAATATGGCGGCCCAGATCATCCAGAGTCTTTAGGGGCAAGCCGCCTTTGAGCAGATCCGGACTGCAGACCGGAAAAATTTCTTCCGGCAGGAATTTCTGACTTTCCACATGGGGCCATTTGCCATCGCCGTAGCGCAGATCAATATCCACATCACCGGCTTTTAAAAGGTCAAAATCCTTATTGGTGACCATGACTCTTATATCGATATTGGGATATTCGGCATAAAATTTATCAAGGCGCGGCATGAGCCAGCCTGTGGCAAAACTGCTGAGCATGGATACTTTTAAAATTTGAATTTCACTGTTGAATATCAAATTTGTGGCATCGGCGATGAGGTCAAAGGCATTGGTCATGGGCTGAAGCATGGCCTGACCCTCCTTGGTCAAAAGCAGACCTTTGTTGTGGCGGCGAAAAAGCATCACGCCCAATTGGGCCTCCAACCCCTTGATCTGGTGACTGACCGCCGCTTGCGTGACATTCAATTCTTCAGAGGCCCGCGTAAAGCTTAAATGCCGCGCCACGGCTTCAAAGGCACGGATGGAATTTAAATTTGGTAAATTGCGGCCCATGATGCTTTCCTGGCTTTTATAATTATCTTCGGCGCGGCGAGTCTTGTCATTCACTTTAGAAATACTTATATCAACTAACATAAACTCATGAAGATTTCACGATTTTTTTGCGATAATATGCTATAATTTATCCTTAACCATATATTTTATATATATTTTTCTAGCTATTAGTTTTTCTAAATCAAATCATAAGAAACTATCAATTGTTTCAAGGGCGTATTTTCCTCTATTCTTTAATTCAAGGGTATTCGGCGAATGATAAAAAACAGGGCGCATTCATGACATTACACAGGAGTTCATCCATGTCTTACCTTGCAGAGATCCCGTACGGTGCCTATTGGTCAACGCCCTTTTGCCGGTGGCAGGGCAGCCTTTCCAATCTTCACAGCATTAAATTTGCCGCCCATGTGGCCCGCAAAGAGCTTGCCCGGCGAAATATTGATGGCGGCCTTATTGATTATGGCGTGCTGGGCACATCGGTGCCGCAGCAACATGTTTTTTATGGGTTGCCGTGGCTTACGGGGATGGCAGGGCTTGATCATGTGAGCGGCCCAACCATAGGTCAGGCTTGCGCCACTGGGGTGCGCTGTATCTTGAACGGGGCGCAGGAAATTGAAACGGGTCAGGCCACGGCGTCCTTGATTGTCACGGCGGATCGTGTTTCGAACGGCCCGCAGGTTTATTACCCCAATCCAAAGGGGCCGGGCGGGACAGGCAAAACAGAAAACTGGACCATGGATAATTTCGGATTTGATCCTATGGGCGGTCATTCCATGCTTGGGACAGCGGAAAATGTTGCCCGTGATTATGACATCACGCGGGAGCGTCAGCATGACCTTGTTTTGCGGCGTCAGGAACAATATGCGGACGCCTTGGCCGATGACAACGCCTTTCAGAAACGTTATATGACCCTGCCGTTTGATGTGCCGACACCAAATTTCAAGAAAGTTGCGAACCAGTTGACCGGTGATGAGGGGCTTGTCACTTCAACCGCAGAAGGTCTTGCCAAACTGCGCCCCGTGGTGGAAGGCGGTACGATCACCTTTGGCGGCCAGACCCATCCGGCGGACGGAAATGCGGCCATGATTGTGGCCAACCCGGAAAAGGCGAAAGAGCTTAGTCAAGACAGCAATATTCAGATAAAAATTCTGGGTATCGGTCAGGCGCGGGTGGAATTGGCCTATATGCCAAAAGCCACGGTTCCGGCGGCAAATGCAGCCTTAAAGCAGGCGGGAATTTCCATTGATCAAATTGACGCCATCAAAACCCATAACCCTTTTGCCGTTAATGATCTGTTTTTTGCGGATCAATTCGGTATTGATGTGAAGGCCATGAATAATTTTGGCTGTTCTTTGATTTGGGGTCACCCCCAAGGGCCTATGGGGATGCGCGGCGTCATCGAACTGATAGAGGAGCTGGCCCTGAAGGGCGGCGGTTATGGCCTGTTTAGTGGTTGCGCGGCGGGGGATACCGCCATGGCGATCGTGATACAGGTCACAGATAGAAAATAAGAGGAACATTAAATGAGTCTGAAAATTGGTATTGACGTTGGCGGAACTTTTACGGATTTTTTCGTAGATCAGGCCGGGCATGACACCCGCATCCACAAAACCCTGTCCACGCCGTCTGATCCGTCCATTGCGGTCATCCAAGGTCTGACGGATATTGCAGAGGCCATGACCCCGCCAATGACATTGGAAGAATTGGCGGCAAATCTGGACACGATTGTTCATGGCACGACGGTGACCACCAATGCGACCCTGACCAGCAACGGGGCCAAATGCGGACTGATTACCACGGAAGGCCTGCGCGATGCCCTGGAAATGCGGCGCGGCATTCGGGAAGAGCAATATAATAACCGCTGCACCAATGTGGTGCCGCTTGTGCCGCGTTATCTGCGGCGCGGCGTTGGCGGGCGGCTTGACCGTAATGGCCGGGAGATTGCCCCGTTAAGTCTGGAGGACGTCCGGGCGGCAATTGACCTGTTCAAGGCCGAAGAGGTCAAGGCCGTCGCCATCTGTTTCATGAACAGCTTTACCAACGGCGATCATGAGGAACGGGCCGCTGAACTCGTGCGTGAATTAATGCCCGAGGCGTATCTGACCGTATCTTCCGACCTGTTGCCGTCGATACGTTTTTATGAACGGGTCAGCACCACGGCGCTCAATAGCTATATCGGCCCCATATTGGATCATTATCTCAATCAGCTTTTGGGCCGTCTTGATGGTATTGGCTTTAAAGGTATTTTGCTGATCATGCAGTCTAATGGCGGTGTGATGACCCCGCAGATCGCGCGGGACAAGGCGGCATTGACCTTGCTGTCCGGCCCTGCGGCCGGCCCCGGCGCGGGCCTGCAATATGTTAAGGCCCATGATCAGGATAAATGCATCGTGGTTGATATGGGCGGCACAAGTTTCGAGGCCTCATTGGTTGTCGGAACGCCAATTGTGGTCAATGAAGGCGAAATCGACCGGCGGCGTTTGGCGCTGCCCATGCTGGGTATTCATACCATTGGGGCCGGCGGCGGCTCTGTAGGTTGGCTGGATGAAGGCGGCTTGCTGCGTATGGGCCCCGAAAGCGCAGGCGCGGCCCCCGGCCCGGCGAGCTATATGAAGGGCGGCACAAAGCCTGCGTGCACGGATGCCAATCTGGTGCTGGGTTATCTTGATCCGGATTTTTTTGCGGGCGGAAGTATGAGGCTTGATATGGCCGCTGCCCGAAAAGCCATTGAAGAACATGTGGCCATTCCCATGGGGTTTTCCATTGAGGAAGCGGCGGCGGGTATGTATCGTATTGCCTGCACAAATATGGCGCAGGGCATTCGGGAAATTACCATCAAGCGCGGTTTTGATCCTCGTGAATTTCCGCTCGTGGTTGCCGGCGGCGCAGGCCCGACCCATAGCTGCCTCATCTGCGAAGAATTGCAAATTCCCTTTCAGATTATCCCGCGTGAATCCTCGATCCTCTGTGCAGCGGGCATGTTAATGTCTGATTTGCGCCATGATTTTGTCCGGACTTTTGTGGCGCGGTTAAAGAGCATGGATTGGGCAGGATTGAATGTTGCCATCGCTGCCATGCTGCAAGAAGGTAATGATTTGCTGGAGGAGGAAGATATTCCGCCAGCGCGCCGCAGCAGTATCATCAAGCTTGACTGCCGTTATCTGCGTCAATATCATGAGGTATCAGTTGAAGTCTCTCAGCAGGATATTGAAAGTCAGAATACGGATTCTATTGCAGCGGCTTTTCACCTTGAACATAATAGATTGTTTGGCTATTCACTGGAAGATGATGCGGATGCGCCGGTTGAAATTATCAATATTCGCGTGCAATCCGTGGGGGAAGTGGCAAAACCGACCTTCCGCACCGAAGAAAAATCAGCTGCGGATGCCACTGCGGCCATAAAAGGCGAGCGATCCGTCTATATTCCAGAAGACAAAATATTCCGTGTCGTTTCTGTTTATGACGGCCATAAAATGTCTCATGGTCATCATGTGGAAGGCCCGGCGATGATTGAACAGGTGACAACGGCCATATTCGTCGACGGGAAATTTAACTGCGTGATCGATAAATACGGCTCTTTCGCCCTGTATCGTAAAGACAGGCCGGATTTGGTTACCGCATTATTAGAGGGAGAAAGCACATGAGTGATATAGATCCAATTTTATTGTCCGTTTACGCGCGGGCGTTCAAATCCATTGCCGATGAAATGAGCATATCTGTTCAGCAATCCACGCGGTCACCAATTCTGTGCGAGGCCAAGGATTTCGTTACCGGCCTTTATGATGCCGAGGGTAATATGCTCGAACAGATGGAAAATCTGCCCATTCTGGCTTTTTCACTGGCACCCGTTTGTAAATATATCATTGGCTATTATGAGGGCAATATCAACGAGGGGGATGTTTTCTTCCATAATGATGTTTTCTCCATGGGAAATCAAAATAACGATGTGGCGGTCTATAAGCCGATCTTTTTTGAAGGCGCGCTCGTGGCATGGTCGGCGGTCAAGGGTCATCAGGCCGATATCGGCGGCAATGTGGCCGGCGGCTATAACCCGAATGCCACAGAGGTCTGGCAGGAAGCCTTGCGCATTCCGCCGATCAAAGTGGTCGAGGGCGGCAAGTTACGTAAAGATATCTGGAATTTGATCTTTGCCAATATCCGTTTCGACATCGTGCAGCATGATATGAAGGCCCAGATGGGAGCCTGTGTCATTGGCGAACGCCGGATGCTCGACCTGATAGCCAAATATGGCCTTGAGAGCTATTTGGGTCATAAGCAGGCCCTGTTTAAAGCCACGCGCAAAATGATGGAAGCCGAAATCCGCAAAATTCCCAACGGCAGCTATACCGGCGAAGGCAAAGTTTTTTATGATGGCCGTCATGAAGGAAGTGAATTTACCATAAGGGTTAAAATCACCGTTGAAGATGAAAAAATCACCTTTGATTATGAAGATACGGACGCCCAGACGGATGGCTTTGTCAACGGCACCTATACCTCCAGCGCCTCAGCAACTATTCTCACATTCCTGCAGATGGTTAATCCGGATATTCCCCATAATCAGGGCATGGTCGAACCCATTGAGATCTTAATTCCCGAGGGTAAAATTCTGAATGCCTCCTATCCAAAAGCCACCACATTTGGCAATCATCTCTGTCCGCCCAACGCGGATGCGATCATTCGGGCTTTGGCACCGGTCATGCCTGATAATGTGACCGCAGGATGGAATAATCTGCTCTGTTCCCTGTCAACGGGTAAGGATGCGGAAAAAGAGGATACCTATGTGGATATTTTCTTTATGGGCATGAAGGGGGGCTCGGGCGCCATGAACGGCACGGACGGTTATGATCATATTGGGATGATTGACGCCTCCGGCGGCGTTTTAGATCAGGATTACGAGATGTTTGAACAGCAGACACCCCATATATTGATCAAGCATGAATATGATATGGACAGCGCCGGGGCCGGAAGATGGCGCGGCGGTTTGGGGACGGAAACCATCTATAAAATTGGCTCGGAGAATACCCAGATCGTCACTTTTGGCGACGGTGATTTTGAACCATCCTTTGGTCTGTTTGGCGGCGGCGGCGGTAATCTAAATCTGATCAAAATGACCTATCCAGACGGCACAGAAGTTATCCCGAACAATAAAGACCTGATCACGGATGTGCCCAAAGGCACCATCTATTTTCAAACAGCGGGCGGCGGCGGCGGATATGGCAGACCTGATAAAAGAGATCGGGCAACACTCGCCCGGGAAATCAGGGATGAGATTATCTCAGCAGAAAAAGCCGCTGAGCTTTACGGTTATACAGCGGAGTAGGCCCTATGGATTTTACCCTGTCACCAGACCACCAGATGATCAAGGATGTCTTCACCCGCTTTTGCGATGAGCGTATAATCCCCAATGCCGAGGCCATAGATGAGGCCCATGAATACCCCTATGAATTATTCAGGGAATTAGGCGATCTGGGTTTCTTTGGTATGCGCTACCCCGAGGAAGCCGGCGGCAGTGGTATGGATATTCTGGCCCTGTGTCTGGCCCTGCGGGAAGTCTCGCGCGGGTCAATGTCTTTGGCGGGCTGCGTGGCCATGCAGTCCTTGATGGGCACCAATTTCCTGCATATGCTCGGCAATGACGACATCAGGGAACGCTTGTTCAAACCAGCCCTGAAAGGCGAGAAGATTGGCGCGATCTGTATGACAGAACCCAATGCGGGCAGCGATTTGAAAAGCATCACCACCCATGCCAAAAAAGTCGATGGCGGTTATGTGATGAATGGTCAGAAAATATGGGTGACGGCCGCGCCCATGGCTGATTTTTTCACGGTCTTTGCCAAGGCCGGGCCGGATCATGAGCTGACGATTTTTCTGGTGGAGAAAGATTTCAAGGGGCTTCATGTGGGCCGGGCCATTGATAAAATGGGCGTCAGAGCCTTGCCAACGTCCGAGGTCGCCTTCTCGGATTGTTTCATTCCCGATAGCCACCGGTTGAGTAAAGAATATGGCGATGGTGCCGCCCATCTCAAGACGGTGCTGGCTGAAATTCGCATCATCACGGGGGCCATGGGCCTTGGGGTGGCGCAGGCTGCCCTTGACGAGGCCGTAAAGTATGCGGCGGAACGCAAACAATTCGGCAAACCGATTAACCGCTTTCAGGCGATCCAGTTGATGCTGGCCGATATGGCCACCGACCTTGAGGCCGCGACCCATATTGTTCATTATGCGGCTTGGCTGAAAATGACGGACAAACCACATTTGCAGCAGGCGGCCATGGCCAAGCTCTTTGCCACCGAAGCGGCGGCGGGCATCTGCGACAAGGCGGCCAGAGTATTGGCGTCCTATGGTTTTGCCATGGAATATCCCGTGCAAAGATTCCTGCGCGATGTACGCTTTACATTAATTGGCGGCGGCACCAGTGAAATATTGAAATTGACGATCGCCAAAGGATTAAATTCATGAATGAAAATAAAATACGCGTCCTGATGGGCAAGCCCG
>UOFW01000195.1_pt1 | contig 34388 bp, 26 predicted proteins | sample 1989241 | NCBI WGS metagenome assembly UOFW01 (sample SAMEA4712195, study PRJEB27164) | hydrothermal vent metagenome | biome: marine basaltic hydrothermal vent biome; feature: marine hydrothermal vent; material: mineral | place: Pacific Ocean | collected 2011-06-14/2011-07-23 | depth 1719 m | reverse complement strand
CCAAAGGCAATTGAAACAGGAAGAAACGCTCAAGATAACCGGGTTCTACGGTAACTTCGGAGCCATATTCCATATAATTTAAGGCGACAGCGGATAGCTTGGCTCTGTTATGCATGGCATCCACCTTGCCTCTGCGCGCGGGCGTAAGTTTATGGTCACAATAAACATTGCTTACAATTTCCTGAGCTTCGTCAGCCTCAAATGTGTGAAACAGGCGGAATTTTTGAAGTGGTTTGTTGACCATATTTTTTAACTTTCCCTGATGTATTTTTCCTGAATTTTTTTTCTATATTTTGAGCCAGTATACCATTAAATATTTTACATGTTAAATAGTATTCCCCAAACTTTGAAGGGATGGTTATCCCGTTACTGCGGCCACTATACAAAAGCTGCACAATTGATTTGATAAACAAAAATGAGAAGAGAAAATAAACGCCGGATTGGCGTAAAGTTAAGTATATAAACCATTTAAAAGAAAGAAAAGAATACTCATGGGACAAGCAATGCAGGAAACGGATGATAAGGGAAAAAAATATGACGTTATCATTGTCGGCAGCGGTATAAATTCTTTGGTGGCGGCGGCGCTATTATCTCTTAAGGGCCAAAAAGTTTGTATTCTGGAGCGCAATGATTGGATTGGAGGCTGTATAAAGACCGATGAGCTTACGCTTGAGGGCTTTAAACATGATGTTTTTTCAGGCTTTCATCCTCTTTTTGTCACCTCTCCGGCTTATGGCGAGATCGGGGAATTGTTGCATAAGCATGGATTGGAATATGTCAATACGGATAAGCCGACAGCGGCCGTTCTGCCGGATGGCCGCCATTTCATTCTCACAACATCGCGCGAGGATAATATTGCTGCAATGGGAAGCGGTGATGGCGCGGCCTATGGGCGGTCTATGGCGGATATTGAACAGAATACCGATATTATTTTCGGGCTTTTAGGGTCTGACTTATGGTCATTCGGGGTTTTAAAGCTTTTGGTAAAATCAGTCTGGTCACGGGGCATTCAAAAAATGTCCGCTTTTTTTGGGATGTCTCTGGACAATTGTCAAAACTGGCTGGACAGCAGTTTTGAAAGTGAAGAACTTAAAGCCTGTATCGCGCCATGGATACTTCATACGGGTCTTTCCCCTAAAAGCCCGCTATCGGGACTTATGGGCAAATTGATATTTTTTACATTAGAGGCCGCAGGAATGCCCATTGTGAAAGGGGGAAGTGCTAATTTTGTCAAGGCATTTCGATCGCTGATTGAGGCAAATGGCGGCGTATTTTTCACGAAGCAGGATGTGAATGAAATTATCGTAGAAGACGGCAAGGCGGTGGCTGTGAAGACGAAAGCAGGGGATATATATGACGCCCACAAAGCCATCATATGCAATGTCACGCCAACCCAGTTATATGGGGAATTGCTGACGAATACAGATATTGCAGACAAGATTACAAAAGAAGCAGAGAACTATCGTTACGGTAATGGCGATATGCAAATTCATCTGGCGATTGAGGGGGAGGTGAAATGGAAAGACAAGGCGTTAAATGATGTGGCCATGATTCACCTTACCTCGGGAGTGGATAGTATTTCGAAGGCCATTAATGAAGCGGAGCGGGGTTTCCTGCCGGAAAAATCCACAGTGGTTGTCGCGCAGCCAACCGTGCTGGATCCCACGCGGGCGCCGGAAGGGAAATCCATTCTTTGGCTTCAGCTACAGGAATTGCCTTTTCATATCAAGGGGGATGCCGCAAATATAATAAAAATTCCCGAGGACGGTTTATGGGATGAGAAAACCGCAAATGCCTATGCAGACCGTATCATCGACCGATTATGCGAACATGTTCCCAACCTAAAAAAGCAGATATTGGGCCGTGCTGTTCTCAGCCCCCGTGATCTGGAGAAGCAAAATAAAAATCTGGTCAAGGGCGACCCTTATTCCGGTTCCTGCGGCATAGAGCAATTCATGCTGTGGCGGCCTCTGAAATCCACAAAAAATCATTCAACGCCTGTGAAATACCTCTATCATATCGGGGCCTCAACACATCCCGGCCCGGGTCTGGCGGGGACATCTGGTTATCTGGTGGCGAAGGATATTAAATAAGAACGGCCCGGGCGCTATGAACGGGTCTTGTTCAGCTCATTGTCAAGGGCTTTACCTTCCTCATCAGCAAGGGCGGCCTGCTTAAGTTCAGCCACTCTTTGAGCTTTGACATTGCCCTGATCAATGGCTGACATGATACGCGTAAAATTATTTAATCCCCGCTCATGTGTTTCGCCGTAGCCTTTGATCAATCTTTGGCACCGGATGATTTCCACGGCCAGATCATAATCCTGCGTCATGATGCCTCGAATGCGGCCGAGCCACCCCGTAATATGAATAAATTCCTGATGGAATCGTTCCGTTCTACGGCGTATGGGCTTTAAGGATGCGATAAAATAAAGCATTAAAAAAGAGGATATTTTAGTGGTATCCAATAGCCTCGGCCCCGTAAATTTTTTAAAAAACGATGTGAGTAATGATGATTTTTTAACCATATTCGCCATGATCCGTGGCATAGTCCCTGTAATTTCTTCTATTCGAGGATGCATGAATTCTACCATATGCACGATTTGACCCTCTGCCGCCTTAACCTCGGCGCGGTATTTTTCGACTCTTTCGGTTCGCGTTTTGATGTCTGCCACTTTGATTGTATCATCGAACGCCATCCAGAGGGCCAAATGGCGGGCTAAATCCCGGGTAATATCAAAGGGGGCTTTATCCTCTGCCACAAAGCCTTCCAAGAGACGTAAATATTCATCTGCATAGTTAAGGTCTTGATAATCCAAAAGTTTTTGTGCGCCGGCGTAAGTAAATTCTCTGGCGGTCTCGGGCAGGGCATTAATTCTTTTGATCAGAGCCTCGGCTTCGGGAGAGTTTGCCTGACCTGTGATCATGGTTGCCGTAATATTTGAAACCTCATTTGGCGGGCTTTCGCCTTTTGACTTCTCTGCGGCCAGAAATCCTGCATCAAATCCGCGCAGATTCACCTCAACCATTTTGCCTTCGGCTTTAATCGCTTCTTCGAAATTCTCCCGGGAGAAGGGTAATGATTTTGAACCTGCAATAGCCCCGAACAGGATCGAACTGATCACACAACTCATTTCACTGGCTAATTTTTCCATATCAAAGGCAATGAAATTTTTAGCCGCCTCATGGGCTGCCCTCATTACCGTTTCGGAATCGCCTATTCCATCCCCCATGGCCATCTTCTCAGATATGGCATATACGCGGTGGCTAGAGGTGATAAGGGTGGTTTTATCTGGGGTGACAAACTGTCTTTGTACGGCGCGACCGGCTTCCATTAATTCTGCCGCCACCACAAGATCCACATCGCCTGCCGTGGGCATTAATGCCATCACAGGCGGTATAGTCTTATCCACTACAGATGATTTTGGAAATATCTCAAGATAATAAATAGTCGCCCCTGTCCGCTGTGCCACGCCGGGAACGGAGGTGGATTGCGCAAAATAGTCACATTGCTCTGCCAGATTGACCAGCCAGCTGGTCAAAACGCCGCCGCCCTGACCCCCAAGGGCCGATATAATAATGGTAATGGGGCGTTTCATCTGGCTGATCATAAGGTTACCTTTGCCCGTTTGCGGTCACGGCGTCTTTGCAGGAAACTAATGACGGCTTGGCGCAAATAATGTTTGAAACGATCCCAGACTGTGGGGTTAAAAATCAGGTCGGCTCTGGAAAAAGACGGACATAAAACCGCAGAATGAACATTCTCGCCGCAGACACCGCAGCCAACGCAGCTGTTATCCACATAAGCCACCGGATCTTCGCGTAAAATATCAGGATTGGGCTTGATGGTCAGGGAGGGACAGCCGGACAGGCGAATACAGGCATGGTCGCCGCTGCAGGTTTCACTTTCCACATAAAAGCGCTGTTTTATTTCGCGGTTGCCGGCTTTAATATTAAGGGCAATGACGGGTTTTTCCCGACGCTGCCTGTTGAGCATACATTCGCCCTCGATCACGATCACTTTGGGGCCGTAAAAATCTGATGTCATGGCGTCTCGTACTAAGGCTTTTACGTCGGCAATAGCGTAGGAATCTATGGTGCGAACCCATTTGACCCCGACGCCCTGAACCGCGTCCTGTATGCGGGCTTTGCGCTCGTCTTCCTTTAATGTTTTCGCAGATGACGGAATATACTGGCCACCCGTCGCGGCGGCGTAACCATTGTCCACAATGATAAAGACATTATCGCTGTTATTAAAGACCGCACTGGCAATACCGCTGGTCAGCCCATTGTGCCAAAAACCGCCGTCCCCCATGATGGATATGGCCCGCTTGCCCTTGACCGAACTAAAGGCCGATGAGCTGGCTGCGCCAAGGCCATATCCCATGATCGTATTGCCAATCTGGAACGGGGGCAGGGTGCCAAAAGAATTGCAGCCAATATCTGCTGAAATATGTATTTCGCCATAATCTTTTTCCAGCATTTTCAGGGCTGAAAAAAAGGGTCTTTCGGGGCAACCCGTGCATAACCCCGGGGGACGTGCAGGGATTGCGGCCTCTAATTCACTTGTGGATATGGCCGACAAAGACGCCATGGATGTCTCTAACTCATCCGGGCCAAGCAATGCCGGCTTATATTTGGAGATAAAGCCTTTGATCCCATCCTTGGTAATCTGTCCGCTATATTCGCCAAAGGCGGGCAGCAGATCCTTGCCGGAAATTTTACAGGTGAGCTTGGCGTCATTAAAGATTTTATTTAACGCTTGTTCGATGTAATTGGGCTGTCCCTCTTCAACCATCAAGACCGCTTTTTTATCTTTGGCGAATTCCACTAATTCACTATCCATCAGGGGATAGGTCACATTCATGACATAAAGGGGGATTTTACTTTTCCCCATACTGGTGGCTAGCCCCAACATTTGCAAAGCCCTGATCACAACGTTATAGAGGCCGCCCTCTAAAATAATACCGATATCATTTTTTGGGTCATCAATAATTTCATTTAAATTATGTTCAGTGATGAATTTAACCGCCGCAGGCCACCGTAATTTCTGCTTTTGCTTTTCATGAAGGAACGTAAAGGGCGGCAGAATAATTTTGTCTGCTTCGCGGTTGGGATTATCCAGAGCATCCCGCAGGGTGAATTTTGGTTTGATATTGTCTTTGGCGATGAATTGACCATGTAAATGACAGGCACGGATACGCATCTGGAAAAATACCGGGGTGTTGCTGGCTTCCGATAATTGGAAAGTTTTTTCCAGCATATCAACCATTTTGGGCAGGTTTGGCCGCGGGTTGATCAACCATATTTGCGATTTCATGGCAAAGGCGTGGGAACGTTCCTGCATAATGCTTGCGCCTTCGCCGTAATCTTCGCCAATGATGATCACGGTACCGCCGATGACACCGGCGGAGGCAAGGTTCGACAAGGCATCAGACGCCACATTTGTCCCGACAGTCGATTTCCATGTGACGGCAGCGCGCAGCGGATAACTGATGGAGGCGGACAACATGGCCGCAGCATTGGCTTCGCTGCCATTGGCTTCGAAATGGACACCAAGTTCAGATAGAATTTCCTGAGAGTCAGCCAGAACATCCATCAAATGGGACACGGGGGAACCTTGATAGCCGCCAACATAAGCAACCCCGGATTGAAGCAGCCCCTTGGTAATGGCGAGGATGCCTTCGCCGTGAAAAACCTCCCCCGCCCCAAGGCGAAGTTTTTTTACCTCTTTGGCAAAGGAACGTTCAGCCATGGTTCTTATTCATAGGGAGAGGCTCTTTACCTGTTGTAAGGGCGATGACACGCAAAGGGCTGCCGGAACCATGTTCAATTTTAAGCGGCGGGGTTACAATGATGGCCCCCTTTGGCGGCAATTGATCAAGATTGGTCAAGGAAGCAAGTCCAAATTTATTACTGCCATGCATCAGTTGATGAGCCGGAAAAGCCGGTTCAAAGGCGAAAGCCTGTCCGGCATCAGTGCCGACGGTTTCCACGCCAAAACCTAAAACATCCCGCTCTTTTGTCAGAAATTCAATGCAATCCACAGATGGCCCGGGGGTATGGGGGCCATCTTCGGCATAATTCAGGAAATCTTCGGGAGATCTCTTGCTCCAATCGGTACGCATCAATACCCATGTGCCGGGTTCAATTTTCCCGTTTTCACTTTCCCATTCTTTCAGTTTGTCAGAGGTTAACAGATAATCCGGATCGGCTGCCGCCTCTTTGCTGACATCAATCACATTGGCGGGCGCAATGAATTTTTCAGGCGCAATGGTGTCGGTGCAGCCATCGGTAAAGTCACGGCCCGAGATCCAGTGACCCGGCGCGTCAAAATGTGTGCCCGTATGTTCACCGCAAGAAAAACTGTTCCAATACCAAGCCGGGCCATCCGCATCAAAATGAGAAATTTTTTCCATTTTAAAGGCTGGAGACGGTTTGAATTCTTCTGGTAATCCAATGATTGGCGTATTTTCACTTAAAGGAACTGTCAGGTCCACGACCCGAATGGAACCAGTGGCCAGTTCGATTGCAAGATTGGTTAATGTCGCGTTTTTCATATTCTAAACCTTTGTTTTATGCCTTTAAAATCATAACAATTTAAAGAATTAATCCGGCATTTCTTAGTTGCCATATCCAAAAATATATATTTTTATCGTTTGGAAAGTGATCGTTATTTTATTTTTAACTTTAAATTACTTATAAAAATACTGTATAAAACAGTTCTATTCATAATGCTATGAGAAAAATAGCTATTGTTGCATTATATCCAGGTTACATTCATCTAAGTGCAGAATGCTCTGGAATTGATAATGGGTAATTGGCCGTTGAAATAAAACCACAATGTAAGCTTCAAGAGGAAATTGACCTAAAAAAACGCATAAAATAAACAGGAGGTGCATTATCTGGATAATGGCTCTTTATTTTTTAAGAGTCTCTGATGGGGATTCGCCGTAAACCTTTTTATAAGATACGGCAAAACGACCAAGCTGGCTGAAGCCCCATTTAAGTGCAATCTCCGTGACAGTTCTGTCCGGCCCGAATTTCTGCAAATCTTTTCGGACCTTTTCAAGGCGAAGCTGGAGGACAAGTTTCATGGGTGTTGTGCCGCGAAAATTTTTAAAACCTTCAAAAATTGATCTTTGGCTAACGCCTGTAACGGTGACCAGTTCATCAATGGATATGGGGTCTCTCAGATGTTCTATTATATAATCTTCGGCCCGGCGGATATGTTTCGGGGCCACTTGGGTTTCCTGCGTTAACAGCGCATCCAGATAATTATGGTTAAAAGAATAAAGCAGGTTTGTGAGCAGGTTACGTTCCATATCCTCCAGAATATTACGGGATCGCCAGGGATCCATATCATTATCAAGGTCATTGACCAAATGATTTACTTGCCGCCACCAGCCACGGGCAAGGTCATTGTCTTCGGTGATGCATTGATCAAACAATATGGGTTTATCAATTGGCCGCATCAATAACCGGGACAGGCGCGTTTCCATGGCCTCGGTTTGAATTTGAACCATGAGTTTTTTGCAGTCTTTATTCCACTGCATCTTGGTATATTCGGTGGGGTTTATTGCGGATGACATACCGACAGTGGTGAGGAAATCTTTGTTATTGGCGCTGATGCGGGCGGCCCCTTTCACCGGCAGTTGAAACAGGAAAAATTTGCCGAGATATCCGGGTTCGACATTAATGTCCGTGCCATATTGCATATAATTAACGGACACAGACGACAGCCGCGCCCGGTTATGCCGCGCGTCTATGGGGCCTGATTGATTTGGCTTAAGGGTATGATCGCAGAATACTTTACTAACAATTTCCCTTGCTTCATCAGCATCAGTGGTTTGAAATAGGCTATATTTTTCAAGTGGTATATTCATGTCATACTCACAATCAACAGATATAGCTTATAGCATATAAATTCTCTTTTCACGAATCTTGAAGATACCAAGGGCTTGAATTATATAATCCTGCTATTCACTCTTCCAGTCAAAGCCGACCTGACGCCATATATCGCGGTAATCATAGTCGGTTTCAAGGGCTAGATTAAGCCGATTATAGGAGGCGAAATCACTCACCAGATTGACTAATTGCACGATTCCTTTCTCGGTCAGGCCGAAATCGCGCAGTTTATTCACATCATCATCTGTGATGCCCTGCATGTCCTTATTGACTTTGAGGGCGAAATTGATAATCGCTTTTAATCGTCCGTCAAGAATGATGTCCACCCCGTTTTCAAGGAAGCTCTTGGTATAATCCTCATCCGTTTTCATGCCATAATTCAATATGGTGCAAAAGGCGGCTGTACAATAAGAACAACTGTTTGCCTTGGAGACAGCAATGCCAACATGTTGAATTTCGGCTAAGGATAACTCGCCCAGCTGCCATAATATTTTCGTGGCGGCCAGTTTGGCTTTGAAAAATTCAGGAAAATTCATCTCTATATAAAAATGGTTGGGAACCCCTCCTTCCATTTCCGTGACCCATTCACAGATTGCCTGAATCTCTTCATCCTTACTGTTCCTTGGATCAATAAGCTCTACGCGCGCCATGTATTCCTCCTTTAAAGAGCTTCATACTAAAAGTTATAGCGTGCTGTAACATACCATTGCCGTCCTCTGTCATATAATCCCTCGTAGGATTGCATGGCATCGCCAATGATACCGGTGATTAAATATTTCTCGTCAGTCAGGTTTTTCACTCCGGTGATCAAGGCAAGATTTTCATCTGCGTTTTCCCATGTCACACTGGCATTCAATAAATGATAGCCATTCTGTTTTATTAATGGCGTATTAAAGGCATCATTGTCGAATTCAGACCGGTACGACCAGTCAACGCGCGGAATTAAAGTGCCATTATTGCCCAGCACAATTTCTTTTGAGGCGGCAGCGCTGAATGTCCATTTTGATACGCGGTCAAGATTGTTGTTGATATCAACGAAAGTGGTCGCAAAATCAATTTGATCATAGCCCGCATCCAGATAACCAAGTCCGGCCTCAATGAACCAGCCCTCTGCCGGGGTTGCCTGCATTTCAAGTTCAAAACCTTTAATTGTAGCCGCGCCGGCATTTTTGGTAATTGGTGCCACACTGGTGAAGACTTGTACCTGCATATCGGAATAATCGGTATAGAAGGCCGCCCCGTTCAGACGCAATTTTCCGCTCATGCCGGAAAATTTAAAACCCAGCTCATATACCTGAACAAATTCAGGTAAGAAAGTCGGGATCAAGTCAATATCTGGCGTTCCCGGCGGCGCGGTGAATGGCGCGATGATTGGCGGGAAGACGCGCTGGGAAAATCCGCCGGATTTAAAACCTTCTGAATAGCTGGCATATACCATCAGATCCTCATTCACATCATAAGAAAGGTTAAGGTAAGGATCAAAGTTATCATAGGTTAATTCTTTTTCCACAAAAGGCAGAACGCGTCCGCCGGCTTGCATGAAGGGGGCGTCCAGCTGCGGATGGCCGGAACCCGCGAAATAATTTTGGTGGATGATCTGATCCGGGGTGAATTTCTTTGTTTCATCGGTATAACGTATGCCCGCCGTGACATGGAAGCGATCGGTAACATCATAAGTGCCTTGGGCGAATGCCGCGAGGCTCTTGTTATCGAATGCCCCGCCGCTTCTAAAGCGGGATACGGTAAAGTCCAGTTCATTGACGTTGTTACCGCTTTCCTTGAAGTAATATAACCCGATTATCCAGTTGAGCTTTTCTTCAATGGCGGTTCCTAAAAACTGTAGTTCCTGCGTGAATTGTGTCTGTTCCAATAGGTCTGAATATTGGGATATGCGCAGAGGGGAGTGATCGCCATCCCGGGCGAAAGTCGCGTCCAAATCGCGGTAAGCTGTGATTGAACGAAGAGATATATTGTCATTGATATCCCAGTCGATATTCAGGTTTGCCGCCCAGAAATCCGTGTTGGAATAGGCTGGTGCCGTCCCGGAATTTCTTTCTTCCCCATTATAAACATAACGGTTGTCGTAACATCCGGGCACGGCCAAATTAAGCGGGGCCGGAGGGGTCGCGCAAGGAATTGGCCCGTTTCCAGCGGCCAGATTTGCCCCGACGTTGTGGATGACAGCCATTGGCGGCGTGTCCGGGTCAATTGGATTTCCTAAATTGATTCCGATGAGTGTCATGGCCGGGCCGTTTTCGCGGTCGCGGCTGCCTTCGATAGAGAGGTTGATCTCAAGATCATCGTTAGGGGCCAAGAGGAAAGAGGCGCGGCCAGATAACGTATCATCATCGCCAAGGTCAATGCCGTCATCACGCAGAACATAACCATCCTGTTTCATATAGGCCACGGAGAATTTGCTGAAGAAAACATCGGAAATTGGCAGGTTGACAGTGCCTTTAAGGTTAATGCGATCATCTGTGCCATAGGTTGCAGAAACTTTTCCTTCCAGTTCTGAATGGGGTTTCTTTGTGGTAATACTGATCGCGCCGCCAATGGTGTTCCGGCCGAACAGGGTTCCCTGCGGCCCCTTAAGGACTTCAATCCGTTCCACATCAATCAAATCCAGAATGCCGCCCACGGAACGGGCGATATAAACGCCGTCCACATAAAGACCAACGCCCGGATCAACGGTTGGCAGAAATTCTTTCTGTCCAACGCCGCGTATATAAATGGCGGCTGAATTACTCGCCCCGCCGAAACTTGGATTATTCTGGAAAGACAGATTTGGCGTGAATTGGGCAATTTCCCCCACATTGGTGACGCCGCGATATTCAAGACTATCCCCTGAAAAAGCCGAAATGGCAATTGGTGTGCTTTGCAGGCCTTCTTCGCGTTTGCGGGCGGTCACGGTAATTTCTTCTAAAAGCCAGCTGGTGCTATTTTCACTGGCAGTTGCATCCTGAGCCACGGCCCCTATGGGAACGGTAAGCATAACAGATGAGAGTATTGTCCCATATAAAAGGAATGTTGCAAGGTTAGTTTTTTTAGCCGATGTAAAATTCATGTCCATGATAGTCTCCACCATATTGTTATTATTTTTTCTGTTACGTAAGATTTGGGTAAATATTTTTGCTGTATTTTAATTATGAATTTATTCAGTATTTTCCTATTATGTAGTGCAAGCTATTCAGATAATGCAGCCGCTGTTTATTTTGTGCGGCTTTTCGATATTTTTCGTCTTATTCCCTAAAAACTACCGTAAAAACCATCCTTTAAATCTGCCGCAGAATCTAAATAGCTGCCGCAACATATGAATAGACCGGCTTGGTCATAGCGTTCATTCTGTTTGGAAATAGCAGGAGGAGACTATAATGAGCAGTCGCGTGATGCGGGATTTTGACTTGTTGTTGCCGGAATCAATAGAAGAGACAATCGCTTTATTGGCCCGCCATAAAGGTAAATCTGCGGTGTTGGCGGGGGGAACCGATCTGTTGGTTGCTCTGAAATTTGATTATTCGATAGATAATGTCATTTCGCTGGCCCTTGTGCCGGGATTGAATGAACTGGATTTTGATCCGGTGCGGGGCCTGACTATCGGGGCCAAGGTGACGATAGCCGAAATCTTGCGATCGCAAGATGTCAAAGATCATTATCCGGCGTTATGGCAGGCGGCAAAAGTATTTGCCACGCCGCAGCTACGTAACACAGCCACGGTTCTGGGTAATATTCTCAGGGCATCTCCGGCGGGGGATTGCAGTGCGGCACTTTATGCGACAGGCGGTAGCTTGCTTTTGAAAAATGCGAATGGCTGCCGCAATGTTGACCTTGATGATTTCTGGATTTCTTACGGTGTGACGGCAAGGCATGCTGACGAACTGGCCGTCTCGTTACATGTTCCAGCGCCCATCAAAGGACAGAAATCGGCTTTTCGCCGTATGACCAGAACCACAGAAGACCTGTCCAAAATAAATGCCGCTGTTTGCCTGCAAATGGCCGGTGAAACCTGCCGCAAGGCGCGCGTCGTCATGGGATGTGTCGGCCCCACTTTGCTTCGTCTGCCCAAAGTTGAAAAAATGCTTGAAGGGGCGGCCGTTACGCCAGATTTATTGCGCGATATATCAAGTGTGGTGATATCCGAAATCGCGCCTATTGATGACCAGAGATCCTCTGCGGAATATCGCAATAAAGTGGCCGGCATTCTGGTCAAAAGAGTTATCGAGGCGGCGCTGAACGCAAAGGAAAATGACCAATGAAAAAACATGCCATAACATTGATGGTTAATGGGGAAGAGCGGGACTTGATTGTGCCGTCCAACCGTAGCCTGCTTGATGCGCTTCGGGATGATTTGGGCTATACTGATACCAAATATGGCTGTGGTACGGGGGAATGCGGGGCCTGTACAATATTGGTTGATGGCATGACAAGTATTAACGGTTGTTTGACCTTGGCGGCCACCATGAACGGAAAATCAATCACAACAGCGGCGGGACTTGCCCGCAATGGCCATCTGCATCCGGTTCAGGAAGCCTTTATCGAAAATGATGCCATTCAGTGTGGTTTTTGTACGCCGGGTATGGTGCTGAAAACCATAAGCCTTCTGGATGAGAACCCAACGCCAACAGAAGCTGAAATCCGCCATGGTCTTGAGGGAAATATCTGCCGCTGTACGGGATATACTAAAATTGTCGAGGCCGTTCAGGATGCGAGCCGGCGCATCACAGGATCAAATGTATCTGCAATAGGAGAATAGTCATGAGTGACCTTACGGTTGTTGGCAAAAGAGTTGAACGGGTGGATGTCCGGGCCAAGGTAACGGGCGGCGCCGTTTATGCCGCTGATGTGCAAATGGCGGGGATGCTTTATGGCAAAATTGTCCGCTGTTATGACTATGCTCACGCCAAGGTAACCGGGCTCGATTTATCGAAAGCGGCGAAATGCAAGGGCGTGATTAAAGTTCTTGGCCCAAAAGATGTCACGCAAAAGGAATATAATGGCTCCGTCCTTGATATGATGGTTTCTGCTGATATGCGCGGTATTCTTGGGGATATTGATGATCAAAGTATCTTTACGAACCATGTGAAGCATTACGGCGATGCCATTGCCGCCGTGATTGCCACCTCCGAAGAGGCCGCAGAGCGGGCCGCAGAGAAAATTATTGTCACTTATGAAGAGCTTCCTGTTTATTTGACAGCGCAAGCTGCCAAGCAATCGGATGCGATGCAGTTTCGCCCCGAAAAACCGGGAAATCTTGCTTTTCAACTGCCGGAAATGGCCTTTCCGGATAATGCCTATGCCTGGGGCGAAGTGGACAAAAGTTTTGAAGGGGCTGACATTATTGTGGAAGATACTTTTTATGTGCCAAAGCAGAAACAATGTCAGATGGAGCCGGGGGCTTACATTGCGCTTTATGACGATCAGGAACGCCTGAATTGCTGGACGTCGACTCAAATGCCAAAACTGGTTCAGAAAAAGCTGGCCAACCTGTTTGAATTACCCATGACGCGGGTTAAAATAAACACGACCGTTATCGGCGGGGGTTTTGGCGCGCGGCTTGGGATGGTGCTGGAGCCGGAAACCTGCGCTCTTGCCATGGCGGTGCCGGGCCGTCCGGTAAAGGTTTTGTCCACGCGAGAAGAGGATTGGGTTACGTCCCCATCACGTCATCCGGGCAAATACTGGATGAAGATGGGCTTTAAAAAAGACGGCACGCCGGTGGCCTGTGACGCCAAATTTGAAAATTACAAGGGGGCCTATTATATGGATGCCTCGGGCACGGCCTTTACCACAGGGGCCTGGCTGGGCGGCATGTATAAATTTGACAGCCTGCGGTACCGGGGCGAATCTTATTATACCAATCAAAGCGTTTGCGGGGCCTTTCGGGGGTATGGTAACCCTCAGACAAATTTTGTCATGGAACAGATGGTTGACCGGGGATGCGGGGCGCTTGGAGTTGACCCCATTGAATGGCGCAAGAAATGGCATAAGACTATTGGCGATGATGGCTGGTGTATTGGCGTACCATATAATAGCTGCGCGCTTGACGAATGTCTGGACCGGGCCGCGAAGGCCATTGGCTGGACAGAAAAGCGCGCAAAATATAAAAATCAAACCGGCACAATAAGGCGCGGCATTGGCGTTTCGGTTATGAATCACACCAGCGGGGCCATGCCCATGCTGCTTGAACATACGGTCTGTGATGCCTTGCTTCATCAGGATGCAACTGTGACCCTCAATCTTGCCTGTTGCGATATGGGGCAGGGCTCTCATACCACGCTGCGTCAGGTGGCGGCGGAGACATTGGGCTTTCCTTATGCGGATATTCATATTGCCGCAGGTGATACGGATGCTGCGGGTTTTGACATTGGCGCTCATGCCAGCCGGACGTTATATGTGGGCGGCGGCGCGGTGAAGCAGGCCTGCGAAGATGTGCGAAAGCAGATTTTTGACCGGGCGGCGCTTGAACTGGCAGAGCCGGTGGATAATCTTTATATGGAGGATAAAATTATCCATGTTAAAGGCGCGTCAAATAAATCCATTTCAGTCCAGACCATAGCGGATCAAGGGGTTAATAATTTCATGAATCCGGAAACTGGTGAATTGATCGGCCAGCCGGGCCAAATTCAGGGCTACGCAAGTTTTTTCCCGCCTCATAATGCCCCGCCTTTTGGCGCCAGTATAGCTGAGGTCGAAGTGGATATGGAGACGGGGGAGGTCAAGGTCATTGAATTGGTCAATGCCCATGATGTGGGCCGCGCCATTCATCCCGGTATTGTCGAAGGGCAGCTGGACGGCGGCGCGCAGCAGGGGCTTGGCATGGCACTGACCGAAGAGACCTATTATGATGAAAAGGGCATCTGCTTAAATAACAGCTTCACGGATTATAAAATGCTCGGGCCATCAGATATGCCAAAAATGACCAATATTCTTGTGGAAAACCCGGACCCGACCGGCCCGTTCGGGGCAAAAGGTGTCGGGGAGGCGGGCATAGTACCGCCGGTTGGGGCAACGGCTAACGCCATCTTCAATGCCATCGGTATTCAGATATTGGACGCCCCGATCACGCCGGAAAAAATCCTGAAAGCCCTCGCAGAAAAAAAATGATCAAAGGCATAGATTTAAACTGATGATGTAAACAAGTATTGGAAAACCATAATGACAGAGCAAACCCCCGTTCAGAATTCCATGAAGGCCGGGACTTGGAAAAAATCCTCATGCAAAATGTGCATCCATTCCTGTAATACCATTGTCCATGTGACCGATGAGGGCGTCATCAACAAAATTGAAGGCGATCCTGATAGCCCGGCTAATATGGGCCGTCTATGCCCCAAGGGAAATGCCGCTATTATGCGCCATTATGACCCGGCCCGATTTAAAACGCCTTTAAAAAGAACCAATCCGGAAAAGGGGCCGGGCATTGACCCTATGTGGCAGCCGATCAGTTGGGAAGAAGCCATGGAAACCACCATCCGGGAGCTGAAAAAATCCGTAGATGAGGACCCCAGAAAGCTTCTGCCTTCCATTGCTGATTTTCAAAAACTTTATCTCTGGGCCTGGCCTTTGGTTGTGGGAAATAGCAATTATTTCTCAACAGCGGGCAGTTTTTGCGGCGGGGGCTATCATCCGATGAATGGATTTATTCATTCCACTTTTGCGGCGGCAAATGACGTTAATTACTGTAATTACTGGATTAATAATGGCAGCGGGGATGGGTTTTCCTCTCACCTTCATACGGCGGCACAGGCCTTTCATGTGGCCAATGCGCGGGTTGAACGCAATATGCGCGTGGTTTGCATTGAACCGCGCCTGTCTATTGGCGGGGCCAAGGCGGAAGAATGGATTCCTATCAAACCGGCTTCTGACCGTCATTTCGCGTTGGGCATGTGCCATGTTCTCATTGAAGAGGGGTTATGTGATTATGAATCCCTGAAAAAGGATACCAACGCGCCCTATCTGGTCGGTGATGACGGCTATTTTATCCGTGACAAGGATGGAAAAACTTATGTCTGGGATAGTAAGGATAATAAGGATAATAAGGCGAAAACCTATGATGACAAGTCTATCGGTGAGTTTGCCATCGAGGGGTCTTACAAGGTGGAGGGCAAAGCCTGCAAACCATCTTTTCAACGTTTTAAAGATATTCTTAAAGACTGCACGCCGGAACAAATGTCTGAAATTACCACCGTGCCCGCCGAAACCATTCGCCGTATTGCCCGTGAATTTTCCAAAGCCGCTGAAATCGGCAATAACATTACCATCGAGGGCCGCACGCTGCCGCTTCGTCCTGCGGGATATAATTATTATCGCGGCGCCCATGCCCATAAATACAGCAGCCAGTCCAATCACGCTTTCAAGCTGGTCAACATGCTGGTGGGCAGTATTGATGTTCCGGGCGGTCATGTGGGCGCGACATTGGATGATCAAAAGATAGATAACGGCCATGTGGCTGAGGGGGACAGCGGCCAGCTGCTCGGCACGCCTCATCAATTAGGGCCCCATCCCGGATTTTCATTCCCGCCGGACAATATGGATTTGATGAGCTATTTCCCGCTTGGGGTTCACCCGGGCCATCTAAATGTTGAAGTCTGGAAAAATCCAGAGAAATTCAACCTTGAATTCACGCCGGATGTGATGTTGATCTGTCATTCCAATCCGATCTGGAGTCTGCCCGGCAATCGTGAAGACTGGTTTGACATTATGCGCAGCATGCGGTTCATTGTTTCCATTGATATTGTCCCTAATGACACCAATTGCTTTGCGGATATTATCCTGCCGGGTCATGATTCACTGGAAAGCTGGAATATGACCATGATAGAGCCGCCCCATACCGAAGGCATGTGTCTGCGCCAACCCATGACAAAGCCGCTCTATGATACCCGCAGCGAGGAAGATATTTTTAATGATATATCAGAAGGCTTGGGGCTTTTAGAGGTCTGGAATAGTGTTCTGAATATTGTCAATGGCTTTGAAGAAAGTCCTAATCTTAAACTTGAACTTGAACTGGATCAGAAGCATGGCGAGAAGGAAATCGCCCGCCGTAAAGGCCTGAACTGGAACGGAAAGGATCTGGACTGGTATATTGAGCATGGCCATTCGGTCACACCGCGAAGACCGGATAAATGGTATAAACCCTGGGATGGCATGCGCCTGTTATTTTATATTGAGGATATTGTCCGTGAGCGTGATGGTCTGAAAAAAGCCATGGAGGAGGCCGAAGTCCCAATCCGTAATGAATGGCATTGGGAGGATTACCAACCCCTGCCTACCCCGGTGTTGGAACCTGTATTGCGCGATAATGGCGATTATGACCTTTATGCCATTACCTTTAAGGATATTCAGCTCAACTTTGGCGAAAGCCTGAGTAATCCATGGATTAAGGATATCGTCTACCGCGATCCCGTGCATACTGCCTTGCAGTTAAATACGAAAACGGCCGCTGCCAAGGGATTGGCAGAAGGCGACCTTGTGTTGGTGGAATCGCAATATGGTAAAATTTATGGCCGCCTCGGCCTGACCGAAGGCATCCATCCGGAAACCATCGGCGTGTCTAATTCTTTGTCACGGATGATGTCACAGAATGCGGGCGTGCCTTATGGCGGCGGTCATTTCAATGACATGCTTCCGGCGGATCTGGAAAATACCGATGCGTGCAGTGGCCAGTGTGAATCCGTTTGCCGCGTAAAATTGACAAAACTTGATCATATTCCCGATGAGTTGAAAGGCGAAGGTAATCTCTATGAATTTTCAGACGGAAAGGCCATGCAATGACCCGTTACGGAATGGTATTTGATGTCAAACGCTGTATCGGCTGCAATGCCTGTACCGTGGCGTGTAAACAGGAAAATTCCCTGCCGGACGGCGTGTTTTTCACCCGAACGTTAAGTGCGGAAACCGGCGAATATCCAAATGTGTCGCGCACCTATCTGCCGACGATCTGCAATCATTGCGAGGATGGGCCCTGCGAAAAAGTCTGCCCCAGCGGCGCGACCTATACCCGCGATGACGGTATCGTTATGGTGGACGGGGAAAAATGCATAGGCTGCGGCTCCTGCGCGGTGGCCTGTCCCTATGATATGCGCACCCAAATTGAAGAAACCCAAATAATAAATGGTCTTTTCGGTGACGGTAACCTGACACCATTTGAGGAACAGGGCTATTCCCGTTTTGAATGCGGAACTTTTACCAAATGCGATTTCTGCTCAGAGCGGGTGGACGGGGGCAAGGACCCGGCCTGTGTTGCCACATGCCCGACCGATGCACGGGTATTTGGCGATCTTGATGATCCGGACAGCAAAGTAAGCAAACTGATCAGGGATCGTATGGGCCGGCAACCTTTACCAGAAAAAAATACCCGCCCCAAAGTATATTATATCGATTAATCCGAGGAGACCTACAATGTTTAAGGTGAGTTTGAAGAATGTACTTCGCCCCGGATTTGCCGGAGGCACTTTTAAATCCGGCTATCGGTTTCAAAAATATTGGGATACGCCCATGGCAACCGCATTTTTTTGCGGCGAGACGGGGGCGGGGTTGTTTATTATTTCCATGCTGATGGATTTTCTGCCGGGGATTATTCTTGGTTTATTAATTACCGGTGTGGGAAAAACTTTCTTTCATTTGACCCATATGGGCGTGCCGGGTAAAGCATGGCGGGCCATGTTGCGGCCAGACCGATCCTGGATCAGCCGGGGACTGTGGGGGATTATTTTCTTTGTTGGTTTCGGGAGTATTCATGTTCTTGGGATGCTCTTTAATGTGGTGCCCGCTGGTCTGGAACCTGCCGTTTATATGTTGGCCATTGCCGGCGCGGTGGTGGTTGTGACCTATCAGGGTTTCGCCATGTCCCATTCAACGGCCATTTCATTCTGGAGCACCGGTTTAATGCCCGTCTCCAGTATGTTGTATGGGCTGCTTATGGGGGCATCCCTCGTTTTGCTCTTGAACGCATTTGGTTTTTCGATCTCAAGTCCCGAATATATTTCTATGGTGGGTTTGGCACAGGTCATTCTGATCATTGCAGTGCAAATTTGCCTGTTTAGCTTACTTCATGGGGCTAAAAATGGGTCAAAAGGCGCGGCGCAATCATATGTTTTATTGACCAAAGACTTTCTGGGGCGGCCTTTCCTGTTTGGTGTTGTCGGGGTCGGCGGCCTTCTTCCTTTGTTGATTTTACTGTTTATCCCCACAAATTTCATCACAAACCTGATTGTCACAGGATGTGTCATGGTGGGTTTTTATCTATTCAGGCTGCTTATCTTTAAAGCGGGGGTTTTGGACCCTATTCTAAGCCCGGCAGATATATTCAAGCGTTAAATAAAGCCCTGTCGTTTTGTATGTCACCCGGCGAATGTATAGACATTCGCCGGGTGTTTTTCTTTGAAATTTAGCCCTATTTCAGTTTATGGACGAACTTTGAGTATTAAATTCTGGTTGACAAAAGCTATAAATATATTTTAAGTTTAAATTAATCATAAAAATACATATAAAAAAATAATTAAATCACAAAGTATAATCGCTTAAACCTTTTGAATGAAACATTCAAAAGGTATTTATCAAATAGAAAAATATATTGATATTAAACAGGGAGGAAAACTGTGACTGATAACACCCCAAATAAAAATAATGACCTTTTGAAAAACCTGCTCGGCTATAGCGCCTTGGCGGGGATTTTCTTCGGAATATCTATGCCGGCTTCCGCACAAATGAACGCAGAAAAAGAAAATTATGCTGCCTTGGAAGAAATCACGGTAACCGCGCAGAAACGCCAGCAGAATTTACAGGAAGTTGGTATCGCCATATCGGCTTTCTCAGGTGGGATGCTGGACAAAATGGGCGTTACGCAAAGCTCGGAGGTTGCGGATCTTGTTCCCGGCGTACATATCAGCGGTAATCTGGCGGGTCAGAATACCCAATTTACAATTCGCGGTGTTACGCAAAATGATTTTAATGATATTGTGGAATCGCCGAATGCTGTTTATCTGGATGAGGGATATATTGCCATTGCGCAGGGACAGTCTTTTGCCACTTTTGATATTGACCGTGTTGAAATCCTTAAAGGCCCGCAGGGTACGCTCTTTGGCCGTAATGCCACGGGCGGTTTGGTTCATTATATCAGCCGTCAGCCGACATTTGAGGGGGTTGAAGGTTATGTGGATGGGACAGTGGGCTTGTTTGACACCCCTGCCAATGCTGAAAGTTACGAAATCATAGGGGCTTTGAATATTCCCTTTTCGGACAAGATGGCGGCAAGATTTGCAGTAAAATATCGTCAACATGATGGCTATTTAAAAAATAACTACCCTGAGGGTCAATTTGGAGGATCGCCGGGGGCTGGCGCGGGAGCTGATTTAGGGGATGATGATACTTTTTCCGCCCGAAGTATTTTTCTGTATCAACCTAATGAAAATCTGTCGATTCGCCTTTCGGGGAATTATTCGGCCAGCAGACTTGCAACCGGGCCATATCAATCAAAACCAACTATTGCTGTTTTTGAAAATGTTAATGGTATGGCGGAACTTGTGAATGTTATTGATGTTGCTGCGGATGAAACGCGGGCGTCTATTGCCCCTGATGGTTCTGATTATGGCTCTGATCTGGATAATGATGGTATCTTTGGGTTAAATGATCCTGATGATGCTTTTCTTACCTCACGTTTTGGCGTTGGCACTGATTTCTTTGGTTATGTTGATGCGGATGGTGCTGATTTCACGACGTCCAGTGATTTTGCGTTTAAAGATCAGGGGCGTATCGATACATATGGTATCAATTTGAATATTGGATGGGACGTTAATGACAGCATGACATTAACAGCAATTTCTGACTTTAAAGATTATGAGAAGTTGCTTTTTATTGATGTGGATTCGGCTCCGGTTAATCAGTCTGCCAATTATGCTGCTGTCAATGCCACCAGTTTCACGCAGGAAGTCCGCCTTAACGGCGAAGGGGAGAACCATCGTTGGGTTGGGGGGTTATTTTATCTGAATATTGATAATGAGTCAGATAATGGTCTGAAATTCCCGGTTGGCAGCGTTGTTCCCGGCGCGCCGTTTGACCTTGCATCTGACGCCCGTCTTACGACAAATTCATATTCAGCTTTCGGACAGATAGAATATGACATAAACGACAAATTAACGTTTATTGTCGGTGCCCGTATCATAAGAGAAGAAAAGGATTATGAATTTTCTCAAAATCTTTATTTTACGCAAAGCTCTTTTGAAATTCATCAGGGAACACCTATTCAAATCGGCCCTCTGTTTAACGGGCCAGGGGGGTCACCATCCTCATTCGTTGCTGCGACGGGTGATACACTCTGGGCCGGAAACCTTCAACTGAATTATCGCCCAAATGATGATTTGCTCCTTTTCTCCTCCATAAAACGCGGCGTCAAGGCGGGGAGTTTTAATGCACAGTTGGCCGGGGGCGCGCTGGTGCCAAACCTTGAAAATGCGATCCCCTATAAGGAAGAAATTCTTTATAGCTATGAACTGGGCTTCAAGAAAACATTCGCGGATGGCCGGGGTCGTTTTAACGGTAATGCCTTCTATTATGATTATAATGACTACCAGGCATTTCTGTTTACCGGTGTTTCCGGAATTGTTGTGAATGCCGATGCCGAATATTTCGGGGCTGATCTGGAATTACAATTCATGCCGGTTGAAGGACTGTTAACGCAGCTTTCCGGCTCTTGGATTAACGCCACGGTAAAGGATGTCCCCTTACGTATTGGGGGGCCGATTGTACGTGATGTTGATCCGACTTACACGCCGGAATTTCAATTTTCAGGTCTGGTTCGTTATGAATGGGCTGCTTTTGATGGCATGATGTCTCTTTTGGCTGATGCCTCATGGTCAGATTCCTTCTTTTATAACTTAAGAAATTTTGATGCTGACCAGTTTGACAGTTATTTCCTGATGAATGCCCGGTTGGGATGGACCAATGCCGATGAAACGTTGGAGCTCGCCCTTCAGGCGCGTAACCTGACGGATGCCCGCGCCGGAACGCAGGGTTTTGATCTTGCCACATTATGCGGGTGTAACGAAGTCGCTTACCGTGCGCCGCGTTGGTTTGGGTTTAACATTAAATATAATTTCAACTGATAACGCCCGACCAGTTGTTCAAAATATATTCCGATGACCTGAGCGTGAGAGCATGGACGGTGAAGGTGGGATTGACGCCGCCGCTGGTGGGGAATAATCCGGGGCCGGCGATAAAAAGATTGTCGATATCATGGCATTGACCATAGGAATTGGTAACAGAGTTTTCCGCAGTATCCCCCATAATTGTCCCGCCCATGATATGCATGGGGCCCAAGGGGCCGTTCCAGAATTCTGTGGCCCCTGCGGCTTTGAAAATTTCGATGCCTTCTTGTTTGGCTCCCTGCCATAACGCATAAGAATCGGCATGGGACGTGTGATGAACATGGGCCAATGGGATGCCGAATTTATCCTTTTTAGAAGAAAGCTTTACATGGTTTTCTTTCACGGGCAAATCTTCAACACATGCGGTCATGGTGCCAAAATGATGCGCGGCCCGTGCCATGAATTCGGTTAGTTTAGCCCCGTAAAGACCGGGATTGCTGCCGCCGTATCCCAGCAGATCATTGGGTTTTACGGCTTGTGCAATCATCCATTGATAACTGCCGAACCCTTTTATCCGCTGATCTTTGTGATCGTATGAGTCCTGATTAAGCATCTGGCCGCCAGTGGCCCCCATATAGGGTGCCGTTTCCTGATCAAATAATCCATAAACAAGGGCCGCTGCATGGCTCATGATATAGGCACCGACCAGACCGCTGCGATTGGCAAGACCCCCTTCAGCAGAATTCAGCAGCAAACGCGGATTTTGTATGGCATAGGCTGCGAGAATAATCACATCAGCCATGAGGATAATTTCTGCATCATCTTTATCATGGTAATGAACGCCGATGGCTTTTTTGCCGCTTTTATCGGTTAATATACGTGTCACTGCCGCATTATGAATAATATTCACATCCTGTTTTATGGCTTTTGGTAAATAATGGGCAAGGGGGTTGACCAAAGCTCTGGTCGGACAGCCCGCATCACACCAGCCATCCCAAAGACAGGCCGGTCGTCCCTGATGATCACGGCTATTGATGGCAAGCGGCAGGGGGGATGTCCGTTTGCCAAGCTTTGCAAATCCTCTGGCGATAACTTCGCTTTGCTGGAACGCGGGTACTGGCGGCAGGGGATAGGCGTCTCCCTTTGGCCGCCAGATTTCCGTGGTATGATCGCCCGAAATGCCAACTTCTTGCTGAATTCTGTCATAATAGGGCCGGATATCATCATAGGCTATTGGCCAGTCAACTGCGCGATTATACAGGCTTTTTACCTTAAAATCTTCCACATGAAGGCGCGGCCAGACCGCATAATGATGCAGGGCAGACCCGCCGGTGCCATAGCCCGAATTAAAGACATTCCCAATGGGCTGCTTGCCGTTTTCTTCAACAGGCTCGCCGCCCCATTTCAGGCGTCGGGCATGAATCTGTGAACTGGTGAGGTCTTCGAGCCTTCTTTCCGGGCCGGCCTCCAGTATAGTGATTTTTTTGCCGGCCTCTGATAATTTTGCCGCCATAAGGCTACCTGCTGCGCCGGAACCGACGATGATAACATCTGTTTGGTTCTTCATGAGGGGGCTTCCCAGGGATGGGATGGCTCAATATGGGCCATATAGGGAATGTCCATGCTGTTAAAAGAACTCATCGTACCGTACGTCACATCAATGGCATCGCTGCGCAGGACGAAGTAAAAAAATGGGGCAGGGGGGGCTTCTTGTTCAGCTGTTGACCAACTGGCCGGATTTTTTTGCATCATGATTGAGATGAATTCAGATATTTCTGCCTCACTTAGGTCAAGGGGGCTTTTGTTGTATTTTAGCCGCGCTGATCTTTCAAAGGCCTTAAGGGCAGACGCATAGAAGTTCTTAAAGGGGGGATTCACCCGCAAGTACCGCAGGATCAGGAGATTATCCTCATATGGTGCTGACAATTGATGGTCTATGAAATGGGAAAGCCCCGCGGACTTTGCGCCCGGCACAATAGCATCAGAAAGAAAGTCAAGGGCTGAAACTTGTTTTTGATCTAAACTTCGGAAAGGAATTTTTCGTGTTTTTGCTTCGGCAGGCGTGAGGTTAATAACCCCGTCACCAAGCAGGAATGCCATAGTGAAAGCGCCGCTGCCCAGGGAAAATGCTCTTCTGTTGATTTTTATGGATCACTCCTCTTGTTTATTCTTCTTCATCAAAGGATGGTCTGTGGGTGGCGGCTATGCGGGCGCCTTGATCATACATGCCGGTCATAATGTCAAGAATTTTACTGCCGCCAGTAAGCTGTTCATCCATGGCCCGAATGGCTTCGGTCATTTCAATCAGAAGCCCTTTACGTAAGGCCACAAAGCGTTCCACGACCTCATTACCTGATGGGGTTGCGCGGTAACGGACACCTTTGCGGCGGTTATCGGTAGATGTCTTTTCGACCAGCTTGTCCTTGGTAAGTTTGCGGATGGAATATTGAATATTGGTATTGTCATCGCGGTTAAGCAAGCGGGCGATTTCAGTAATGCCCTTGGGGCGCCCGCGCATGGCAATTAAATTAAGGATTGCGCAGTCGCTGGCGCTCATATTGAAGCCAGAGGCAGCCACCATGCATTCCTTCATCCACCGTGAAAAGCTCTCATAAGACCGTAGTAAGGAATATTCCAGCTCCGTCAGGGAAATTTCATGATCATTGGTGGCAAGATGCCAGTGCCGGTCTAATTCCAGCGTTGCTTTTTTTTTGGGTTTTTTAAAATCTTTTTCGTTTTTATCTGACATATGTTAAGTTTCGCTACCGTTATATTATACTCTTGCAAGGTAATTTGCCTCACCCGAGTTTCAATTCATAAATATATATTATATATAGAGGCCTGTAATTTGATCAAGTTTTATATTATGTTTTAATAAGTAAATTTATTATAAACCAAACCGCCTTTCCAGAATATTATTATGTCATTCATGTTGGACTTTTTAAGTAAGCCGGTTGATTTGGAGCAAATATAAATTTATAAAAAAGCAATGGTGGGAAAATTCGGGAGACTTAATATCTTTCAAGTTAAAAGATCAGGAGTTTACTATGTATGCAGATAATCAGATACGCCGTAACAATATTCGGGACATTACCAAGTTAAAGGGGGAGCGCCCTGTGGTATCGCTCACCGCTTATACGGCCCCAATGGCGGCGCGGCTTGACCCTCATGTAGATTTTCTGCTGGTGGGCGATAGTTTGGCCATGGTGCTTTACGGCATGGAAAGCACCATCGGGGTTTCCTTGAATACCATGATTGAACATACCAAGGCCGTTATGCGGGGATCACAAAAAGCCTTGGTGATACTTGACATGCCCTTCGGGTCTTTTGAACAGTCAAAGGAGCAGGCCTTTAAGAATGCCTCCCGCGTATTACGGGAAACCGGATGCGCGGCTGTTAAGCTTGAAGGCGGCGCGGCCATGGCAGAAACCATCAGGTTTCTGGTGGATCGGAATATTCCGGTCATGGCCCATATTGGTTTGCGCCCGCAAGCCGTGCATGTGATGGGCGGTTATCGCACCCAAGGCAAAAATGAAGAAGAACGCATCGAAATGCTGAATGATGCTTTTGCCATTCAAGAGGCAGGGGCCTTTGCTGTTGTTTTGGAGGGGGTGGCGGTGCCATTAGCGGCGCAGATCACTGAAAAACTTGATATTATAACCATTGGCATTGGCGCGTCGGTTGATTGTGACGGGCAGATTCTGGTGGTCGAGGATATGTTGGGATATTTCCCCGGCAACGCTAAATTCGTTAAGCGTTATGCGGAGATTGGGGAAACTATTGATTCTGCCGTGAAGCAATATGCGGATGATGTGAAGGCCAAAATATTTCCAGGCTTAGAACATACTTATGGCTTAAAGCCTAAATCCTGACATTTTTTGGCTTTAAATCATCTTTTCAAGGGGGAATTGCTATTTTTTATGGGCAACTGTCATTGCCTGATTGCCTTCTGGGCAGAGGCGGGCTATCTTGACCGGCCGAAAGGCTATTTGTGGGATAATAAGAAAACAGGAGTATTGATTGTCCGAAGAATTTATTCGCGAAGTTGACGAAGACCTTCGCCATAAACAACTGACCAGCATGTGGAAAAAATTTGGACCATATGTTATTACATTCCTTGTGGGGGTCGTGGTGTTTGTTGCCGGTAATGTGACTTTGAAAAATTATAATGAGAGCAAATACGCCAAAATCGCGGATCAATATAGCAAGGCGCAGCAGCAGGTCGAAGCCAATCAGATTGATGATGCCCTGAAAATACTTCAGGGTCTGGCAGATACGGATGTGGACGGCTATCAAATCCTTATTGCCTTCAAAGAAGCCGAGATTGAACTGGGTAGAGGCAATAAAGATCAGGCTGTTATCGCCTTGGATGCCTTGGCTAATTCCTCAGGCGTGGACAAGGTTTATCGGGATTTGGCGAGCTTGAAAGCGGCGATGATTATTTTGGATGTGGCCTCATATGATGATATTAAAGCGCGTCTGGCCCCCCTGACGATCGAAGGTAATAGTTGGAAATACATGGCCAAGGAGCTGTTGGCCATGGCCGCGTTAGCGAACGGCAATGGCGAAGAAGCCAAACGACTGTTAATAGAATTAGAACAAGATTTGGAGGCGCCGCATAATATTAAAAGCCGTGCAAAAGACTTTCAATCCGTTATAGAATAAAAAATAATCGTTAAGGATGGGCCGCAAATGGTTTCGAAGAGTAAATCAGTGACAATATTTTCCAGAGTAATTTTAATCAGTGCTTTATGTGCCGCCATAGCAGCCTGTAGCGGATCATCAGAAGATAGCAAGGATAAAAAAAGATTGACCGGGGAGCGTATTCCCGTATTGACTTTTGAACAAACCTTGACGGAAAATGCCGATTTAGCCAACCTTCAGGTTCAACTGCCGAGGCCCTATGTCAATAAGAACTGGGCGCAGGCCGGCGGCAATCAGCATCATGTCATGCAGCATTTGAGCCTTGGCAATAATCCCCAAAAAATATGGTCCACGGATATTGGTGAAGAGTCAAACAATCGGCGCAGTATCGTCAGTATGCCTGTGGTGCAGGATGGGGTGATCTATGCGATGGATTCCATGTCCAAAGTGACGGCCCTGAATTCGGATACGGGAAAGAGATTATGGCAGAAAGAATTTAAAGAACCGGGCGAAACTAAGAATATCTCCTATGGCGGCGGCGTTTCGGCTGGGCCAGATGCGCTTTATATTACCAATGGTTACGGTCATGTCGCGGCGCTGTCTAAATCAACGGGAGAGATAATCTGGCTTACCAGATTGAGCGTCCCGATGCGCGGGGCACCGACTTATGCGGATGGGCGGGTTTTTGCCTTAAGCCATGATAACCAGACCTATGCCCTTGATGCGGCAGATGGTAAAATTTTATGGAGCGAAGTTGGTATTTCTGAAAATGCGGGCCTTGTGGGTGCGGCAAGCCCCGCAGTTATTGGTAACACGGTAATCTCGGCCTATTCATCAGGTGAATTATATGCCATGAGGGTAGAAAATGGCCGCGTACTCTGGTCGGATACATTGAATACCCAAGGCCGCCTGACGGCCATGTCAACGCTGCGCGATATAGATGGTCATCCGGTGGTTTTTGACGGCAAAGTATATGCCGTCAGTCACAGTGGGCGCATGGTTTCCATTGATCTTCGCTCAGGGGTTCGTATTTGGGAACAGAATATTGGCTCAAAACATACGCCGTGGGTAGCCGGTGAATATATTTATGTGGTGACAGCCGAGGGTCAGGTGGTTTGCATAACCCGCCGGTCCGGCCTTGTGCGCTGGGTACGTCAGTTGGAAAGATTTAAAGATCCGGATCGCCGGAAAGAAGCCGTTTTATGGCATGGCCCGACCTTGGCAGGGGATCGTTTGATTGTCACGTCATCTCATGGCTATGCGGTGTCATTATCGCCTTATGATGGCTCATTCATAAGTGGTATGGAGATGCCGGATGATTTGGAAATGGCGCCGATTGTGGCCAATGAAACGCTTTATTTTCTGACCCGCGATGCGGAACTTGTTGCCCTAAGATAAGTATGAGATAAAGCTGTAATAGCTTTTAAAATGATAGTAATTGCTTTTTTGGCCCGTTTTGCGTAAAGACGGGCCAAATGTTGTATGGCGTATATTTGTGTAATACTTAAGATTTGGAAATGACCATGACGATTAAGGTGGCTATGATTGGCCGGCCCAATGTGGGTAAATCGACTTTATTTAACAGGCTTGTCGGAAAGCGATTGGCCCTTGTGGATGATACGCCCGGGGTGACCCGTGACCGGCGGGAGGCCAAGGCAAGCTTGGGCGGAATGAATTTTCTGGCCATTGATACGGCAGGCCTTGAAGAGGACGGTGATACCAAGCTGTCAGCGCGGATGCGGGCGCAAACCAATATTGCCATCGAAGAAGCGGATTTTGTCCTTTTTATGATTGATGCCCGCGCCGGGGTTACGCCGCTGGATAAATATTTTGCCGATCTGTTGCGCCGGGGAAAGACACCGGTGATCTTGGTCTGTAATAAATGTGAAGGCCGGGCCGCCGAAGCCGGCGTATTTGAGGCCTTTTCCTTAGGCATTGGTGATCCCGTCCCGATTTCTGCGGAACATGGCGAGGGGCTTTCCGAGTTGATCGAAGCCTTTGATAAAGTCATTCTTGAACAAGGGCTTACCGTAGAAGAAGAGCCGGAAGAAGTCATAAGCAAGTCCGTATCAATCAAGGATGAGGTCAGCGATGAAGAGGCTGATGCCACTGAAATTGATAGCGGCCTGCCGCTGCAAATGGCCATCGTTGGGCGGCCAAATGTGGGTAAATCCACTTTGGTCAATCACTTGCTGGGCGAAGAACGCCAGATCACTGGCCCCGAGGCCGGCCTGACCCGTGATTCCATCGGGGTTACCTATTATTATGAAGGCCCGAATGGTGTCCGTGAAATACGCATGTTTGATACGGCGGGTCTGCGCCGCAAGGCAAAGGTTATGGAAAAGCTGGAAAAGCTGTCCGTGGCCGATACCATTCGCGCGCTTAATTTTGCCGAGGTTGTCGTGCTGATGATTGATGCGACCATGCCCTTTGAAAAGCAGGATTTGAGCATTGCCAGTCTCATCGTGCAAGAGGGACGGGCGCTCGTTATTGCGCTTAATAAATATGACATGATGGAAAATCGTCAAGAGGTCATGAAAGATATTCAGGAAACGCTGGAACATTCCCTGCCGCAGGTTAAAGGCATTCCGGTGGTGCCCATATCCGCCTTGACCGGCCGGAGCGTTGATAAATTAATGCCGGCAGTTTTTGAGTCTTACCGCCTGTGGAACCGGCGGGTAAGTACGGCCAAGCTGAATAAATGGCTGGCGGCCACCATGGCCTATCACCCTCATCCCTCGGTCAAAGGCCGGCGCATAAAAATGCGTTATATGACACAGGTTAAAACCCGCCCGCCCACATTTGCCATATTCTGTAACCGCCCCGCTGATGTGGCCCGCAGTTATGAGCGTTATATGCTTAATGAAATCCGCTGGGATTTTGAATTACCCGGCGTGCCGATCCGCCTGCTGCTGCGTAAAGGCGATAACCCTTATGGCAAATCCCTGAAATGATTATTCGTCCTGCCATTCGCGCCGATGCGGCGGTTTTTCAGGAAATCATGAAAACATCTATTGTGGCGTTATGTGCTTCGGCTTATGGCACAAAAGCTACGGCCGCGTGGGTTGCGGGCGATAATCCGGCCTTTCATTTTAAAGTCCCTGAATTTGCCTTTGTCGTTGAAAAAGACGGCGGGATCATTGCCGTCTGCGGTTGGAGCCTGACTGACAAGGTTGATTTACACCCTGTGGGAGACAGAATAATTGAAACTCCCACCCATGCCCGCATCAATGCAGTCTATATCAAGCCGGGCTTTGAAGGCCAAGGGTTTGGCCGCAAATTGATGATTCACCTTGAAGCGGATATCGCGCGCCGGACGGGATTACGGGATATCTATCTCTGGGCCACCAAAAACGCCATCCCCTTTTATCTGGCCATGGGCTATCAGGCCGGCATCGATGAATTCCCCGAAGTCGCAGCAGGATTTAAAATTCAGGTTAGATATATGTGGAAGCGGTTGGGGTAGGTGATAGTATAATTTGATATTTGACGTTTTATTTGGTCTTCCATGAAATATCCAGAACATCTTCCAGATCAGCCCGTTGCCGGGAACTTAAAAATTTGCTGCGTATCATCACGGACACTATAGAATCTATCCTCTATAAAACGTCAAGTCGTTTCTCGGAAAATTAAGGATTCCGAGTGTCGATATAAATTGTATCACAAAAGAGTGATTAAAGAGTGATTAGTATTCTGTAACAAATTTACCTACTATTTATCCATCAAGGTGAAATAGGTTGCTTTGGGAGGACATAAGCAGTCCCAAAAAAATAATCATGGAAAATGTTAGTTTGAGGAATATGAAAATGAAAAATAAAGTAAAGATGTCTATATATGCTGCGGTTGCAGGCTTTTTATATTTATCTACGCCTGCGCAGGCTGTTCCTGTCAAGGTTGAGATAACAAACCAGTTTGCGGCTGGTGGATTGGCTCTGACACCATTTTGGGTAGGGTTTCAAGATGGGTCATTTAACACGTTTGATGTTGGGAGTGCCGCGTCATCCCAAGTACAAGCCGTAGCTGAAGGGGGAAATACTGCGCCTATCACTAGTTTATTCAGTGCACAGACGACTAATGGTGTGCAAGGTACCGTCACGGCACCCGCAGGGTTTGCTGGCGCACCCGTATTTGAACCAGGGGAAACAGCATCCGCAATTTTTAACATTAATGCGGCGAACAATGGTTACTTAAGTTTCCTGTCCATGCTCATTCCGACGAATGATGCCTTCATAGGTAATGCCGACCCTATGGCTTATTCTCTATTTGATATGAGCGGAAACTTTACCGCTCTGGATATTATCATTTATGGCACTCAGGTATATGATGCCGGTACAGAAGAAAATCTCGGAAATGGATCACCCTTCCTGCCCGGTGCTGGAGCAGGCACAGCAGAAGATGGCGTTATTGCCCTACACCCCGGGCTGGATCTAGAAGGTGGGTTTAACATTTTCGGCGCGCTTACGCCAGCAGGTTACACCATTCTGGAAGCGGCTGCAGATTTCACAGTATCAGCACAACTGTTCGAAGTTGCTAGAATTAGGGTAACTCAGGTTTCTGAGCCAGCGATGGTAGGTATATTCGGATTGGCTTTGTTGGGTATGATTGCGACCTCCCGCCGCAGACACAGACTGACACTAAAAACGTAATATTTCAAGTGGTGAAGTAAGATGAGTGCCACTGGTGCATGCCCTGTACTATTTAAATAGTAAAATTTAAATGCAGGGCATGCATTTATTTCATAAGATTGGCGTTATTGTCTCATTATGACGGATAGCTGCCGACCATAATCCTGTTCGTTATGGTGGGTTGTCCTGCGGTAGCTGAAGAAATTATCCGCATTGGCGTAGGTATCAAAAGGCAAAGTATCAAGGGTCATAATGCCCATTTCTTTTAACCTTTTTTCCGCAAAGCCCTTTAAGTTGAATAGATGGTAGCCATCCTTCTGACTATTGATAAAGAAACTTTTATATTCGGCCTTTTGGTCAATAAAATTTTCCAGAAATTCCGGGCCAACCTCATAACTTTCCTGCGCAATACAGGGCCCAATTGCGGCGCGAATATTTTCGAGGGTGGCCCCATTGTCACACATCACCTTGACTGTATTTTCAAGAATTCCCGTTAAGGCGCCTTTCCACCCGGCATGAGCCGCGCCAATGATGTTATTTATGGGGTCAGCCAGCAAAACGGGCGCGCAGTCCGCCGTTAAAATACCAAGGGCAGTATTTCTTTGTTTGGTCACAAGGGCATCCCCCTTGGGCAGGATATAGTCGTTATTGATGTTATCCAGATAATGGACAATATTGCTATGTATTTGATATAGGCCGCAAAGTCTGATATTTTCAGCGCCAAGACTGGCACATATATTTTGACGATTGCGTTCGACATTCTCTGGTTTATCATCTGACCCCGGGCCGCAATTTAAGGATTTATATAGGCCGGTAGAGCAGCCCCCCTGACGGGTGAAAAAGCCGTGGCTGATATTTTGTATATCATTCAATAGGGGGCTTTTGATGGGCACCATTTCAGACCTCAAATCCTATAACGCCATTAAGGCCGTGATCCGTTAAGGCCATAACTTTAAAGAGCTTTCCCATCTCACTCTCATCTATTAATCTGTGCTGGGCGGCATGAATATCCTTTTTCTGCGCACTTGTGGCGTTAAGGCTTAGCTTCTGGCTTCTGGCTTTGATCCCCATTGATTGAAGAAAGTCACCTTGGGGTGTCGGGCCATATGTTTTGATGTCAATTCTTTGGGCAATCTCTTTTAACCGCTGAAAATTTACGTGGGTGGTCAGGTCTGCATCACCGGGATTGATTAATATGTCGCTATATTGATGCCCCTTGACGGCTTGCAGGCTATCCCCGGTGCCGTGGGTATCATGACCATAATCAATGATCAGGGCGGCACCATTATTTATTTTTATATGGTTCGCGACCTCCGCCAGAATATTTTCGCCAATGGCACAAATTTCTACGATGCTCCCGTTCTCAGCCCGGTGATGGGCGGGGGGTATTATCTGTTCTGATGTGGGAACAGGGGCAAGTTGAAAGCAGAGGCTCCCATGGGAATTAAGGCAAATGAGCCTTTCGTGCCAGCCGGTTTCGGTTTTTTGGAATTGGCGAACAGGCAAGGCATCAAAAAATTCATTGGCGATAACAAAGATCGGCTCGCTGCCGGCAACGTCCAAAACTTCATTTATACGATTGTGCCAAATGGGCTTTATATAAGCTTGCAGGTTCTTTTCCTGTATCCTGCGTAAGGCGGGGGATGTTTCAACAAAATGGAGTTTAACCGCATCCAGCAGACCGGGGACGATTTTCATGGATCTTAGCGCGTCTTGCATCAACGTGCCGCGTCCGGGGCCAAGTTCAATAAGATGTATTGTCTCGGGCCGGCCCATATTCAGCCAGTTGTTGGCCTGCCACAGGCCGATTATCTCGCCAAACATCTGGCTGATTTCCGGCGCTGTTGTGAAGTCGCCGCCCTGTCCAAAGGGGTCTTGTTTCATGTAATAACCGTGCTGCTTATTGCCAAGGGCTTCGGCCATGAAGGCGGCGATTGAAATCGGTCCTTGGACTTTTATCAGTTTAATGAGATATTTTTGCAGCGCATTCATATGTTCTTTTTATGTTTGCGAAAGATAAGATAAAGCCCGACCAGAACCATGGGAATAGACAGCAGTTGCCCCATCGTCAAAAAGCCTGTGCCATAAAGGAAACCAATGTGATTATCCGGCTCGCGGAAATATTCTACGAAGCTGCGGGCGGCGGCATAACCAATGATAAAAATTCCGGTTAACATGCCGGGCTTTTTCCGAATGTTGGTGAAATAAAACAGGAACCAGAGCAATAAAAACAATAGCAATCCTTCGAGAACAGCTTCATATAGCTGGCTTGGATGACGGGGCAGGGGCCCGCCGCGCGGAAATACCATGCCGATTGGCGCATCGGTGATCCGGCCAAATAATTCCCCGTTTATGAAGTTGCTCAGGCGTCCCAGAAACAATCCGATAGGGGAGACGCACGCCATCAGGTCGGTAAAGCGAAAAAACGCAATTTTATGTTTTTTACAAAAGAAATAGCTGGCGACAGATACCCCGATGAAACCACCATGGAAAGACATACCTCCGTCCCAAAGGGCAAGAATATCCCCCGGATGCCGGAGATAAAAATCAAAATTATAAAATAAAACATAGCCGAGCCGCCCGCCGAGGATAATCCCCATCATTGCCCAGAAAAAGAAGTCCCCAACCTGCGCGGCGTTGACGGGTGCCCCCTTCTTTTTGATCAATTGCAGCATATGAAACCAGGCAATGCCCCAGCCCAAAAGATAGGCCATGGAATACCAGCGAATCGTTAAAGGGCCAATTTTAACAATATCAGGAGAAATATTCGGAAAGGTAAGGCTGGAGGATAATAAAATTTCTAACATATATTCATTGCCGATTATCGCTATTTTATACTTATTTAACGGCCATCATGCAGGGCTTTTATCGCAAGTCAAGGTTCAATGAAATGAATCCGTTTGGTTTTCATATTCAGTTTAGGCATATTATGCTTTAAATGTTTGAAAGAACTGGGTAAGTTTCATAAAAACCTTAGGCAATATAATTTTATTTTAAAAGGGCGATACGTGCAGACCGATAATAAATTTTTTGATGACCTCGCAAAATTAGGCCAGAGCGCCGCCGGAACCCTTCACGGGGTAAAGGGGGAGTTTGAAACCATGTTTCGCACGCGGCTGGAATATATCCTAAAAGAT
>UOFW01000148.1_pt1 | contig 38857 bp, 38 predicted proteins | sample 1989241 | NCBI WGS metagenome assembly UOFW01 (sample SAMEA4712195, study PRJEB27164) | hydrothermal vent metagenome | biome: marine basaltic hydrothermal vent biome; feature: marine hydrothermal vent; material: mineral | place: Pacific Ocean | collected 2011-06-14/2011-07-23 | depth 1719 m | reverse complement strand
TTTAAGAATTGACGGCAGCTATACAATAAGTTTAAATGGCCCAATGGTTTTTATCTAATGGCCCAATGGTTTTTATCTAAAGGAATGTGAATTGCGCAAAATACTCTTACCGCCAATAATGCTCGCCTTATGCCTGATTGGCATCGTCGGGGTTAATTATTTTGGTCTTGCCATCAAAGTCATTTTTTCCGGGCCTATAACATTTTCAGGATACGGTTTGATTTTCCTGGGCGTTTTGCTGCCCGTATGGGGCGCGCGCCTGTTTAAGCAGCATGAGACCAATATTCTGCCGTTTAAAGCCCCCGACCAGATTGTCACGGGCGGCCCCTTCGGCTTTTCCCGCAACCCCATGTATTTAGGGATGTTATTGGTGACTTTGGGTTTTGCTTTTATATATGGCACGGCCCTCAGCTTTATATTCCCGCTGGTTTATTTCTGTATCGCTAACTGGTATTTCATCCCTTATGAAGAAGGCCGGATGGCAGAGGTATTTGGCGAAAAATTCACCGCCTATAAGGCGAATGTGCGTCGCTGGATATAAGGATTTATTGATGCCTTCTCCCTTCATAATCATGTCAGCGCCCAACGGCGCACGAAGGCAGAAATCCGACCATCCAAATATTCCCATCACCCCAAGGGATATGGCAGAATGCGCAGAAGAAATCATTGCTGCGGGAGCCAGTATCTTGCATCTGCATGTGCGCGATGATCAGGGCGGGCATTCGCTTGACGTTTCGCGATACAGGGCCTCTATAGCCGCCATTCGGGATGCCGTGGGCGATAATATCATCATACAGGCCACATCAGAGGCCGTTGGCCAGTATAACCGCCATGAACAGATGTCCATGGTGAAAGAATTAAAGCCACAGGCCATTTCGCTTGCCCTGCGCGAATTAGCCCCAAGCAACGATGAAATTGGCGAATTTGCTGCCTTCATCCAATGGATGACGCGGGAAAATATTTTTCCCCAATATATTCTCTATGATGAAAGTGATTACATACGCTTCGAAGATTATAGAAAACGCGGCATCTTTTTAGATGATCATCCCTTCACCTTATTTGTGCTCGGCAATTATCAGGGGACCGCGCCCGAAGAAGATATTGCGCTGTTAAAACAACGCACCGAACAAGCCGCATTTCCATGGGCGGTTTGTGGTTTTGGCATCAATGAAATTGACGCATTGGATCATGCGGTCAGCAAAAATGGTCATATCCGCGTAGGTTTTGAAAATAATATCTGGCGCGATGAAAAAACGCATCTAACCAATAATGCGGAATCAATTCAGCTCTGCAATGATGTATGCGTAAAGTCAGGCCGATTGGTTGCAACCGTTGATGATGTGAAAGAAATTTTTTCTCTCTAGCCTAATAACCTTCCAGAATAAAACCCAAAAAATAAAAGAAGGCTGACTGGATAAATCCAATCAGCCTTAATACCCCCATAAGTGAGGATCAGTTTAGCAGAACTATATTAGAAGGTGAAAGTACCTTTAAGATACCATGACCCACCCTCGTAGTTGGCTGCAGACCGTCGTGGATATTGCAAGCCAACACCAATACGGTTTGGTTGTGGATTTCCACTCGCGTCACGCAAGCCGATTTGATCAACAAAGCTGTCAAATACGTTAACCGCACCAGCCGCAATTTTGAAGTTTTCTGTGGCCTGATAAGCCAGTTCAACATCGAAATAGACTGTCGCACCGATTTGAGCACTGTTTGTCGCTATCGTACCGCGTTCATCATAATGCTTGCCGTAAAAATTGGCCCGCGCCATGAAGTTCCATTTTTCACCGAAGAATGTATTGGCGGTGGCAACGAAACGTGTGCTGGGATAGTTATTTTCAATGTCTTCGATTGTGTCCTCATTAACAACACCTACGTTTTGACTTGTCGCATTAAAGTCATTGTAACTGAACGCAAAGGAAAATTGCGTGTTCGCTTGCTCAGACCATTCCATATCTGATGTCAGAACAACGTCCACGCCCTGAGATGTCGTATCCAAAGCATTGGTATAGTAAGAGATCGATACCCCGGGAGAAGGGGCAAGGTTACCAATACGGTAAATCCGGTCATTAACATCAATCCGGTAGAAATCCACGGTCAATGTTGTGCTTTCAGCCAGATCGGCAGAGAAACCAATACTATAGTTGACGGATTTTTCTTCGGTTAACGGTACCGCACCATTGGCGACGGCGACGGGGTCATTCACTGCGAGAAGCCCCTCTTCAACTTGCGTGCCGCCTGGGCCATCAAAAGTTGTGATGGTAGAGGTGATGTTGGATTGACCAGGTGTCGGTGCATGGAAACCTGTGGAAATGGCACCGCGCAAGGTTACCGCATCAGAGACATTGTAACGCGCGGCTATTTTACCATTGATCGTGCCGCCAAAGTCAGAGAAGTTTTCATAGCGCGCCGCATATTGTACCATGAACTCATCAGAGATATCATGTTCAACATCGACATAGACCGCATAGTTGTCACGGTCGAATGATCCGTCCTGATTGATACCGGCAAAACCACTGGAACCGCCGCCAACTCTAGAATTAGGCTCCCCAACCTTGGTTGAGAATGTTTCCTGACGCCATTCAGCACCAAACGCGAGGTTAAGAGTATCAGAAAGCGGATAGGAGAAATCAGCATTCAGGTTGATTTCTTTCTGCTCGTAACCACCTACATCAAAGTCTCTTTGTGGCGCAGCACCTCCGGGGTCTAACTGACCGTTAAGCGTGTTGTTGAGGAAATAATCCAGTGAGTTTTTACCGTAAGCAACACTGAAGTCATACGTCATTTCATTGTCAAACTCACCTTTGACACCGCCAACGAGGCTGATGTCTGTCTGCGCACCGTCAAGAAATGGCGTAAAACCAGCCGGCAGGAAACCGGCATCCACACCAAAATCATTTTTCAGAGCAACAATGGTGGAATGATCAGGCGCACGATAGAAGAAACGATATCTGCCATCCGTATCCGCATAGTTACCATGGAAGTAAAGCTGGGCATTGTCGCTGATATCAACACCGGAATTAATGAAGAAACGCTTGGCCTCAGTTTGAGGGCGACCCCATGTCTGTACAAATGGCGCATCACCAAAGGGGCTGTCCGCGCCGACGCCTTGCACACCGGCATCAATAAGATCCTGAGCGACCGAGCGTTGAATGCCCCGTGACAGGGCCTGATTATCCACATATTCAGCACTGATGTTAACGAAACCGTTTTCGCCAAGACCAAAACCGGCATTTGCAGCTATTTTGTAGCTTTCTTCGCCTTCATAGAATTGACCATATTGAGCCACAACAGAGCCGCCTTCGGACGCATCTTTCATTTCAAAATTGATCACGCCGGCAATGGCATCAGAGCCATATTGGGCCGCCGCACCGTCGCGCAAGACTTCAACCCGTTTCAGGGCAATGCCAGGGATCATGCCAATGTCAACGCCGTGGGCACCGTTGCCGGCCGCAGGCGCAAAGAATTGCACCAAGGCAGAGCGATGACGACGTTTACCGTTAACCAGGATCAATGTCTGATCCGGGGCCATTCCGCGCATGGATGTTGGGCGCACAAACGCACTGCCGTCGCCTGTCGCGGGTGTTGCTGTGAATGATGGCACAAGTGATTTCAGGTTATCTGTAATATCAGCCGTGTTGCCGCCAGCATTAAAATCATCCGCGCTGATGACATCAATTGGCACAGGCGAATCTGTTGCCGAACGTGGTTTATTACTTCTGCTGCCGAGCGTGACAACTTCTTCCATCACGGCTTCTTCTTCAGCCATAACAGGCGCCGCAGAAACCGCCATCAGGAAAGTCGTGCACAGGGCAGTTGTGCCCATGACTTTACTTAATGGGGTGGATAATAATTTAGTGTGAAACATCTGTTTCTCCCTAGAAATATAATATTGTAAGTTAACTATTTTAAAAAAGCCCCGCCATCAGAAACGTTTATTCCAAAGCAGGACTTCCTTTAAAGACGATGCTGCGGGAGAATAGTGGAAAAAAATATAACAAAATGTTAACATACACTCTCAAATATAAAGAAAGCGCTCAGGATATACAGATGTTCACCAGATTTTTTATGATTGTTTTTCCACTTTCTTATACGTAGGTCGTCTTTACCCACGAGCAAGGTACGCGCATATATGAAACAAAGACTAAAACTGGTAAATAAGCATAGTGAAAATAGGCAGACTGAAAAGTCCGCCCTTTTTCACAAAAAAATAACGGCCGTTTACAAAGATTATAATGACAGTCTTGTGCGTTATCTTACCATACGACTGCGCTGCAAAACCGATGCTGTTGATGTGGCGCAAGAAGCCTATATTCGTTTGATCCGGCGGGATAATATGGATGAGATTGATTGTATCAAGTCCTTTTTATTCCGGACAGCAACCAATATATCCATCGATCTGCAAAGGCAGCGGGCACGGCATGTTAAAAATTTTTCCAAAAGCACAATGCTGTTTGGCAAAATCGACGAGATTACGCCGGAGCGCACCCTGAACGCCCGGCAAACTCTTGTCACCTTAAAAAAGGCGTTGAAAGATTTATCGCCGAAATGTCGCGAGGCATTTATTATGTATAAGTTTAAAGATATGGAATATGCGGATATTGCCCAAAAAATGGGCCTTTCCGTTAGTTCCATAAGAAAATATATTGCCAGAGGTCTCGCATTTTGCATCAGAGAAATTGAGTGATAGATTTAGCAAAAAGAAACAGAAATACAAGAAAATGACAGATAAAAAAAATACAGAATTCATAGATGATATTGCCAATGAGGCCGCCGAATGGTTCCTGAAGCTTCAAGGCGGTGATCTATCCGAAACTGAATATCTGAAATGGCAGGCATGGCACATGCAAAGTGACGCCAACAGACAAGCCTTTTCCAAGGCCGAAGACTGTTGGAACGCATTGGATAATATCACTGATGTCACACTGGAAAGCCTTAAGGCTGAACAAGATATCATCCCCTTATCTTCGGCAAAGAGCGGGGGGCGACGTTTTATGCCCCATAACATTAAACGTCACATTAAATTGGCGGGGGGCATCGCAGCAGCCCTCGTCATTGCCCTGTCTATAGGCCTGTCTTATCAAAATTTTCTTGCGGCTTCCCCGGATGCAACAACATATCAGACCGCACGGGCAAATCAAAAAATCATTAATCTTGATGATGGGTCAAAAATCAGCCTCGGCGCCCGGTCAATCGTCAATGTGGATTACAGCCCGATGGCCCGCCGCATCACACTCGTACGCGGCGAGGCTGTTTTTGACGTATCCAAAGATAAAACGCGCCCCTTCATCGTCAAAACAGGTAATGGTACAGTAACGGCTATCGGCACGAAGTTTAACATTCATGCCACTAACAAGAATATCATTGTAACCGTGATTGAAGGTATTGTTGAGGTCAATCCTTACCTTGCAAATGATAATACTGAAAACACACCGCTTCCCAGAGTAGGCGCGGGCAAGGCTGTATCCTATGGGCGTGACGGCTCTATTTCAGAAATTGTGGAAAGTAATGTTGACGCCGCTGTTTCATGGGAAAGAGGCCTTCTCGTTCGGGTTAACACTTCTCTTGCCAGTGTTATCGAGGATGTGAACAGATATTCCTCTCGCGAAATCATTATCGGCGACCCTGCCCTGAATGATATCAGGTTCACGGGAACCGTCCTGAATGATGGTATTGACAATTGGCTGCGCGGCCTTTCTATCGCTTATCCCATAAAAGTTCTCGACAGCGGGCATAATGCTATATTATTATTAAAAAAAACCGAATAGCATCACACCGGAACTCTAGCCAAAACTTCACACAGAATTCCGCTAAAGGGTTATAATAATAGGACGATTTTTCATAATCGCCAACCAGAGAGGAACATATGTCAGCCAGCAGCTCGCGCCTGCCAGCTTTAAGACATCATATGGCTGTTTGGGCCATGTGTGGTGCTGTTATGGCCTATGCACAGCCTCATGCTATGGCGCAAAACCAGCCTGATACTATTGTTCAAAATAAGCCTGCCTTCCAGAACCAACCCAGAAAAATCACATTCTCCATAAATGCCCAGCCGCTGGAATCAGCCCTTCTGGATTTTTCAAAGCAGTCCGGCATTCAATTGATTTATGTGGCCAGCGACGAGAATATCGCCGACTTTATCGGACTTAAAGGCACCTATACCATCCGTCAGGCATTGCAACATCTGCTCCTTAACTCTGACCTTGAATATGAATTTTCCGAAGAAAACACCGTTACCATTCATAAAGTAAAAGAACATAATATCTCGCCGCCCAATCCAACCGAAATAGAAGAGCTGCCCACCGCAGGCCCCAGCATCGAAGAAATTATTTCCATTGGAAGCCGTGCCAAAGGACGTACAGCCCTCAAAACCCCCGTCCCTGTTGATATCATCAATGCTCAAAATATTGCCGCCACAGGCGAAACCGAAACGGGGCGTATCCTGCAATCTCTCGCCTCCAGCTTTAATTTCTCAAGTTCCAGTATTTCTGATGGCACCGATGCCGTAAGGCCGGTAACGCTGCGCGGACTTGGCCCGGATCAAACGCTTGTGCTGATCAATGGCAAACGCCGGCACACAAGCGCTCTGATCCATGTGAATACCTCTGTTGGTCGCGGGGCGACCGGCGTTGACATGAATGCCATCCCGTCCAGCGCCATCAAGCGTATAGAAATTCTGCGGGATGGGGCCTCGGCACAATATGGCTCTGACGCTATTGCGGGTGTCATCAATATCATTCTGAAAGATCAAAATGATGGCGGTGAGGTTTCTGGCTCATATGGCCAGACCTATTCCGCAGACGGGGATAATTTTGTCGCGAGCGGAAGTTACGGTTTTAATTTCGCGGGCATGGGGCGCCTTACTCTTTCCGCAGAATACAGAAATAAAGCCCGTACAAACAGAGCAGGTTTAACAGGCTGCCTGCAATATGATCTTGGCGGACAAGAGCCATGCGCGGAAGGCAATATCGCCATTGACCCCCGTGAAGCAGGCTTCGACCGCCAAAATTTCCGTATTGGGGATTCTCAAACTGAACAAAAAACACTCGTCGCCAATATGACGCTGCCTTACGCTGAGAAGAACAAGATATATCTCTTGGCAACCTATTCGGACCGCGATAATCAATCCGCCGGGTTTTACCGCCGTGCGAATGAATATGACCGAACGGTTATTGAGATTTATCCTGAAGGATTTTTGCCCCAAATAAATTCAAAAATTAAAGATCATTCAATTATGGTAGGAACATATTTTACCGTCGGTAATGATTGGTCTGTTGATACCAGCCTAACCACGGGCGGTAATAGTTTCCAGTTTTTGATTTCAAACTCGCTCAACGCCTCTTTTGGGGCAAGCAGCCCACGATCTGCAAATGCCGGTACCTTAAAAATCAACCAAACCACAGCCAATCTTGATGTGTCAAAATCTTTTAAATTTGCCAATATCGCCTTCGGTTCAAAATGGCGCAGGGACCATTACCAAATCATTGCCGGCGACCCAATTTCATACGAAGATGGCGGGCAGCTGAATTATAATTGTCCCGGATGTGACATAAACCCAATCCCCTATGCGGCTGGATTTCAGGTTTTCAGAGGATTCTCGCCTGATAATGCAGTTGATGAAAATCGCACCAACATTGCAATATATACAGATATTGAAGTGACGTTATCACCCGATCTTTTCCTTAACGCCGCCGTGCGGTATGAAAATTACAGCGATTTTGGCAATCGCATAAACGCAAAATTTGCCGCGCGTTATCAATTTACGCCGTCGCTTGCATTACGCGGTTCAATCAGCTCCGGTTTTCGCGCGCCCTCCATGCAACAGAAATTCTTTAACAGCACGAGCACCCAATTCGTCGAAATTAACGGCCAATCTGTCGCGCAGGAAAGGGGAACATTTCGCACTGACAGCACTGTTGTTCGCGCCTTGAATATTCCAGAATTAAAAAAAGAAACCTCCGTAAACTACAGCTTGGGCTTCATCGCCACCCCCTTGAAAAACATAACCTTTACCGCAGATTATTATCGTATCGAAATCAGTGATAGAATTGCCATAACAGGCAGTATTCCAATCGCCGACAATTTCCCATTGGTCGCTGCGGCTACTGGCGCAACAGACGGGCAATTTTTCACCAATATGGCCGATACCATAACGCAAGGCATTGATATTGTTGTAAATTATAGCCTTCCGATGCCTGCCGGGCAAAGTTTTAAAATTTCTTTCGCGGGCAATAAAACCGAAACCAGGATTATTGGCGCATCTATTGCCTCCCCGCTACCCGGTATTGGCGGCGGCATATTATTCAGCCCTCAGGATCGCTCCATCATTGAAGATTGGCAACCCTCTTCAAGGATAAATTTTACGACAAAATATCAAAATGGAAACTGGCTTATATTATTTCGTAATAATTACTATGGCTCTTACATGGTATGTGAAGGGGCATGTGACATTTTATCCGGTGAAGGGCAAAATATACAAAGATTCAGCGCCAAAATCCTCACCAACCTACAGGTATCTTATCATTTTGACACTCTGGAAACGCGCCTGACCTTGGGGGTGAATAACCTGTTCAATGTTTTTCCTGACGTGAATAAAATCGGGCAATCACGCGCCGGATCAATCGAAGGGATCGTATCATCCCCCGGCGTTTTTACTTATTCCCGTCGTTCGGCACCATTTGGTTATAATGGTGGATATTACTATGCTCGCATAACAAAAGAATTTTAATATTACCGCCATATTCTATTGGCCCGAACTCTATTGTCCTAGGGCGTCCGCAAGCAATATTTTTGCCGCCGCCTTGGCATCCATAGCGGGATTCTTGGTGATCCTGAGCTGCGCGGCCACTATTGCGCCCTCTTTCAACAGCAAAAGCCTGCGTGCCAGACTATCCGGGTCTACCGCCCCTGCCCTTTGCGCTATATCACTGAAATAACCTATCAATATAGATTTATGGCCTGCCGACTTCATATGGATGGGGTCAGAAAATTTCTGATATTCTGCGGCGGCTTTCATAAACATACATCCCTGAAAACCTTCTTGCGCGAACCATTCTTTTAAGCCGTCAAACATAGCAATCAACTGGCCGCGTGGTGTGGAGCCAAGCTGCTCCATACGGCGAAACAACCAACGGCGAAACTGTTTATCCCGAAGGGTAAGCGCGGCAAGGATCAAATCCTCCTTAGCGGGGAAATGCTTATACATGGACGTTTTCGAAATACCGGTTTCCGCAACAAGCTTATCCATTCCCGTGGCATGAAACCCATGACGATAAAATACCAATAACGCCTTCTCTACCAATTCATCTCTTTTTGAGGGTCGCACGTCAATCTCCCTTATATTAACTGATCAGTAGCTTTACTTTCCATATCTCAGGACCTTTGTCAACTGATCAGTACACTATGCCAGAGGCCTGATAAACTATACTGAATATTTATTTTAATATTATCAAGAACTATGTATGATCTTCCGGATGAGAAGGCATTGATTGAAGGAAATATTCACAAATGGAACAACAAAATTTTAAAAGTTACAAAGTATGGGATTTGCCTACCCGCCTATTCCATTGGACCAATGTTCTTTGTATTATCGGCCTTATTGCAGCGGGCACGGTGATATTATGGGCTAAATCTCTGGGCATGGGCAATGATGGTAAAGTCTTGATGAAAACTGTTCATGTCTATATTGGCTATGTTTTTGCGGTTAATCTGACCTTTCGCTTAATTTGGGCCTTTAAGGGTAATATATTTGCCCGCTGGAGGAGTTTCCTGCCCTTTGGCAAAGGCTATGCCGGAAAATTAAAATCCTTTATGGCCTCAGAAAAATCTAACCAGCCCCAATATTATCTGGGCCATAATCCGCTGGCAAGAATGGCTGTCACAGTCATATTTTTTGCCCTGACGACCATGGCGGTCACCGGACTTGTTCTGGCCGGTACTGATATATATTTCCCGCCCTTTGGGGCCATGATACAGGAATGGATCGCCGCTGCCGGCGTTAATCCAGCCGAAGTAATGCCCTATGTCAAAGATAACGTTGATCCGGTGGCTTATGCTGAAATGCGAAGCTTCCGCAGCCTCTTTCTGGATGTCCATTATTGGACATATTTTATCATTCTAGGATTAATCGTCATTCATATCGCCGCCGTCATCCGCACAGAAATCAAATCTGGCGGCGGCATTATATCCGCCATGTTCACCGGCAAAAAAATCCTGCCACGCGATCCTGAGGATATCTAAGCTATATTTTTAGAAAACCCCCTGTTTCACAAGGAAAGTTACGCCACCTTCTAACGGATGAGGGCTGCGCGATTATGGGGGATTGAATAATCAATTTCCGGCCCGAGCGGTATTATCCCTGTCGTATTGATCATATGATGGCTGGCATAGTAATGCTGCTTGATATGGGCCATATTTACCGTCGCGGCCACATGCGGCTGCTGATATAAATCGCATAAATATCCAAAAATATTCGGATAATCGGCAATACGCTTCAGATTACATTTAAAATGTCCCACATAGACCGGATCAAAACGCACCAAAGTGGTAAAGAGCCGCCAATCAGCCTCGGTAATTTTCTCGTCCATTAAATACCGCTTGCCCGAAAGTTCGGCCTCCAGCCAATCTAATGTTTCAAACATAGGCAATACGGCTTCTTCGTAGGCTTTCTGGGATGTGGCAAAGCCGGCTTTATACACACCATTATTGATCTTATCATATATCCGTTCATTCAGGCTATCGATTTGCGCCCGCAAGTCTTGTGGATAGAAATCACCCGCCTTTGCCCCAACATCATCAAAGGCACTATTGAACATGCGGATAATTTCCGCAGATTCGTTAGAGACAATTGTATGATTTTTTTTATCCCATAAAACAGGCACCGTAACGCGCCCTGTATAATCCTTCTCTGCCGCTATATAAACTTGATGCATATATTGCGCCTGATTGATATTGTCGGGGATCACATCTGCGCCATCCTCAAAATGCCAGCCATTCTCGCCCATATGGGGATGCACAACCGAAATCGAAATAAAGTCTTCCAGACCTTTCAAAGCCCGAAATACAAGCGTCCGATGCGCCCAGGGACAGGCCAGGGAAACATATAAATGATAACGATCCGCCTGAGCTTGAAAACCGCCAATACCTGAAGGGCCGGGCGTGCCATCTGACGTAACCCAATGACGATATTGAGAGTCTTTACGTATGAATTTTCCATCATTGGATTTTGTATCGTACCATTCATCGTGCCATTTGCCATCAATAAGTAACCCCATTTTTTATCTCCTAAAATTTCCATCTTTATAATCTTGAAATGCCCGCAGGATTTCAGCCTGCGTATTCATGACAAAAGGGCCGCCCCGTACAACAGGTTCATTCAAACACTGTCCAGCTATTAACAGAAAGCGGCTATCTTCATTATCCGATGTAATCGTAACATGGTCGCCGTTCCCTAATATGCCAAGCATTCTTTTTGTTAAAAAACCATCCCCATCATCTATTTTAACACCGCCATTTATGACAAAGATGAAACCATTATGACTTTTGGGAATGGCTTGGCGGTATGATGATCCGGCCTTTATGCTAACATCAAGAAACAGAGGCTTTGTCGATGTATTTTCTACTGCCCCAATAGTGCTCATATCTGTCGTGCCGGAAATTACCTTCACGATTGTGCCATTGTTTTGGCTTTCAACCGGAATATTTTCAGCTGAAAACTCCTGATAGGCCGGCGCCATCATTTTATCCTGTGCCGGCAGATTAACCCATAGCTGGAACCCCTGCAAAAGACCATCTTCCTGTTCCGGCATTTCTGAATGGATAATACCGCGCCCTGCCGTCATCCACTGAACGTCGCCAGCCTCAATCACGCCCTCATGGCCCGCATTATCTTTATGTCGCATCCGGCCCGCCAAAAGATAGGTTACTGTTTCAAAACCACGGTGCGGATGATCTGGGAAACCTCCTATATAATCTCCCGGACGATCCGATGAAAAATAATCCAACAACAAGAAGGGATCAATCATATCAATTTCTGGTGACCCAATAAAACGGGTTAACTTCACTCCTGCACCGTCTGAAGCCTGATGGCCTGAGCTTATTTTAAGTATTTTTCGTGCGCCTGTCATAATAATTGCGCCTTGTTCTTCATATAATTATCAAGGGAGTAAGCCCCTGCCCCATGCGCAATCAAAAATAGGAACCCGCCAGCAAGAGCGATAGCGCCAAGTCGTGTTTTCCATCCAATGACGATCATGATAGCAACAATAACTTCAAATAGAATGGTAAGAGGCAACAAATATCCCGAAACGCCCACGGCTTGCATATAAGCTTGTGTGCCATCGTAAGCTGGAATCTTCATGATACCTGATATAATAAATATTAAAGCGATGGAAAGCCAGCCTATAGGGGCCGCTAATGAGTGATAATTTATCATAATATATCCTTTTCTGTCTATTTATATTTAAGTGAGCCAACATTAACTATTGCCTTAGTTAGAATAAACATCGATGTTAAGAACATATTGTACTAAAACAGAGAACTATCATGGGTCAATTGGAAGATATGGATACATTTGTCCGCATTGTCGATGCGGGCAGTATTAGCCGTGCTGCCGATCAGCTTGGCATTGTAAAGTCCGCCATAAGTCGCCGCCTTACAGAGCTTGAACATCGCCTTGGCGTACAATTATTGACCCGAACCACCCGTCAATCCAGCTTAACGGGTGCCGGCCGGCAATATTACGAAAAGGCGCAAGAAATATTGGCCCATGTGGTGGAATTAAATGCCGCCACCTCCTGCGCTCAAATAGCTTTGAATGGTATCCTTAAGATTTCTGCACCCGTATCCTTTGGGCTGTTACATATGGCGCCGGCCATGAATGAGTTTGCCGCCCTTCATCCCGACCTGACCATACATATGGACTTTAATGATCGTCATATTAATTTGGTTGAAGAAGGTTATGACCTCGCCATTCGCATTGCCGAACTTAAAGATTCGCGTTTAATCGCCCAAAAAATTGCCCCCGTCAGGCGGCTCATCTGCGCAAGCCCCGATTATCTCGAAAGAATGGGTATCCCTGAAAAGCCGGAAGACCTAAAAGATCATCATATTCTACATTATACCAACACACAGTCCACCACATGGCATTTAATTGACAAGACAGGCCACGAACATGCCGCCTCTCTTGGCAGTAAAATGATAGCAAATAATGGAGATTTCTTAAAACAGGCGGCCATAGATGGGCTTGGCCTTATTTATTCCCCCACATTTATCGCTTGGGATGATATTAAAAGCGGCAGGCTGGTTACTGTGATGACCCAATATCATTGCCGGGAATTGAATGCCTATGCCGTTTATCCTCAAACCCGTCATTTACCGCAGCGCGTTCGTAAATTTATAGACTTCATCAAAGAAAAATTCGGCAGCAAACCCTATTGGGACAAATACTAAACAATAAAATTTTTAAATAAAAGGCATGATTTGACCCTGTAAAGAAAACTGTTATAGAAGATCATAAAAACATAATGTAAGGATGTTGCATGAGTGACGTTATCATCTATGTGGATGCGGATGCCTGTCCGGTGAAGGAAGAAGTTTTAAAAGTTTCTTATCGTCATCAACTGGCGGTCTATATAGTGAGTAATCAATGGATGCGAATGGACGTCGGGCCGCTAGTTCAGAAAATTGTCGTGCCAGACGGGCCGGATTTGGCCGATGACTGGATTGCCGACAATATCACTGCAAAAAGCATCGCGATAACCGCCGATATTCTGCTGGCCAAACGCTGCCTTGATGCCGGGGCCATCGTGATCGGGCCAACCGGCAAGGTTTTTTCATCTGATAATATTGGGGTGGCGGTTGCCATGCGTGACCTTAACGCTCATCTGCGCGAAACCGGCGAAAGCAAGGGGTATAACCCCAGCTTTACCAGCAACGACAAATCACGCTTTCTTCAGGCATTGGAAAGCGCCATTCAAATGAAATTGAAAATTTAGAAAAAACTAACCAATAGCCCCAATATAAGCCGACAAGGCTTGGGAAATTTTCCTGATTTGATCATAGGTACCTTCAATTTCATCAAAAATCTCTTTATTTTCATATATATAGCCATGCATCCCTTCGCGTGCAAAAGTGATGTTTTCTGGATTATCCGGATCAATTTCATAATCCCCTTCAAGGGGAAAAATCTCACGAAGCAGCAAAAGTGTCGGTGATATTTGAAACCGCAATATGCGCATAATCAAATCATCAACACTCAGGCCTTTATGATCCTGGAATCTGGGAATACGGGTGATCAACAGAAACATCTGCTGTATCAATGCCATGCGAAGCACATGAAGCAAGGTATAATGTCCGCGTTCCTGCTCATTTAACATAAATGGCGGCTGCGCAAGGTCTTTTCCCTTCATGGCATCCCTCAAATACATAAGATCTTCCCGCAGCGTAAGCTTGATACGGTTCAAGCCCTCAAAAACGCCGTTCACCCTCATCATACCCGCAAGACGCAGCATCCGATTATGGTCATGGCTTTCATCCTCATACCGCGCTGAATGCATCCAGTAACGGGGGCGAAACAATGATGTATAAGCGCCCAGAAAATCCTCATCCGTCACATCCACTGCCGCAATGACAAGTTTCATAATATGTCGCAGGCGCGGCGATTGTTCGTACATTTTCCAGAAAATGCCGCCATCCTGTTTCATGGCCATACCGACGCCGCCCAAACTATTGGCCAGAAAACCCAATTGATGAAGCAGCATATTATTGGGAATGGCGCGAATTTGCGAGAGCTTTTCCAGCGGCCGGCTCACCACGCCTTCGTCTTGGCGGATGGTCATGCGTGAGCCGGAAGGATAAGAAATCTCCGTCCCCAATACGGACAGCAGACGCATAAAATCAGGATTGTCTGCAATGGCCCCATAATGTCCCTTGACGGTCAAGAAGAAATCCAGCGACCAATCCGTGTTTTGGTAAAAAGGGTCTGGCGCCTGATCCACGGGGGCCAGAATATTTTCCATCACACGGCTTAACGTGGCAAAGGCCATATCAGGGGTATGCAACCAAAGAAAACCATCACCGCCCTGCAGGCTAAACTCTTGTTTATACGGAATATTATGTTTCTTAACCAGACGGCGGGCCTCGGGACTATGCATATAATCAAGCCTGCCGCCAAAGCCGCTAGGATGCGCGCCGCGTCCAACAGACTCGCCGCCCGTATCAAAAAACACCAATTGAACATCTGACAAATCAAATTTAGTTCATAGCTTGGCAATCTTTCAATGGCAAGCCCTGCGGCCACTTTTCCCAAATAACGTCCCGCATCGGAATAGCCTGCCTGAATACAAAGTCGTCCGCGTTTTTTCACATAAGCAAAATAATGGGGATTCTCCAGCAATTCTTCAATCACTTCTGCCCCCCGAACCAAGGCCTGGTCCGTCTCGAACAGGGGCGAAATATCCACCATATCCTCAACCCCGAATAATCTGGCATAACATAAGGCCGCCAAAACCGTGAAAGGCGTGTCGGATTCAGCGATCAAAAACCGAACCGGCGTATCAGGGTCTATATATTTCAAAACTTGGGCCACAATCATAAACAGCCGCTTGGCCGTTGTTTGTTCGTGAAGAATAGTCTCATAACCCACTGCCTGCGTCTCAATACGGTCCAATAATTTACTTGCTGCCGACATATAACGCCGTTTGACAATTTATTCTAGAATGTTAATTTTAATTCATGGCAAGAAAAGCAAAATTCTCGGAAAGTGACTTTATTCTGGCGACGATTAACTTGATTACCCTTGGGGGCCCAACAGCCGCAACCATGACCGCCATTGCGGCCTCTGCCGGTGCGCCCACAGGCTCTATCTATCATCGGTTCAAATCCCGATCTGACCTGCTCGGGGCCGCTTGGTGCCATAGTTTATCCAGCATGATGGCGGATATATACCCCCACCTCGTGCACGGAAATAGCGATCAGGCCATATGCGCGCTGATCGATTGGGCCGAAGCCAACCCCGCTCTTGCGCACATCATTATGCTTTATGACGAAAATGATCTGATTGATGACACATTATCTCCTAAATTTCATAGAAAATTGACCACCATATATCAAAAACTTGGCGCGGGATTATCCGCGCTGATAAAATTTAATCAAAAACCCCTAACGTCCGCCAATATTGCCTTGGTCAATTTTGCCATATTTGACGGCCCGATTGCCGCCATGAAGCCATACTTAAGAAACCGGCCAGGATTGAAAAACCGGTCTGGGGGCGACATTCTGGATATGAGCCTATGTCGAAATATCGCCCTCACCTGCTGTCAAACAAGTCTTGAATTACTGGAATGATGCCAAATGATTACCCATAAATTTAAATTTCCAACAAAACGTATTCGCAGAAATCTTGATGACTATCCTTATGGGCCCATCACCTTGCATACTTTAGAAGATTATGACGCCATGGCGTCCATTGGCCGGGTCGCGGCAGATACCCTTGACTTCATCACGCCCCATGTAAAGCCCGGCATATCTACCGCTGAAATTGATCGGCTGAGTCATAAATTCATGACGGATAACGGCACAATCCCGGCCACCATTGATTATCACGGTTATCAACATGCCAGCTGCATTTCCGTCAATCATGTGGCCGTTCACGGCATTCCCACCGCCGCCAAAATTTTAAAAAACGGCGACATCGTCAATATAGACGTGACGCCGCGCTTGGACGGCCCTGATCATTGGCACGGCGATACCAGCCGCATGTTTAAGGTTGGAAAAGTTCCGGCCCACGCCGCGCGCCTGATTGAAGCCACCGAAAAATCCCTTGCTGCGGGTATCGAAGCCGCACGTCCCGGAAATCTTTTGGGCGATATTGGCATTGCCTGCGGCCAAGTCGCTTTGGATTATGGCTATGCCATCGCAACAGATTTTTGCGGGCACGGCATCGGACTTACCTTTCATGATAACCCGGAAGTCATTCATGTGGAACCCGACCAGATGGGGCCAGAATTGTTGCCCGGCATGATTTTTACCATCGAACCCATCTTAAATCTTGGCAAGCCTGATGTGAAAATTTTAGCTGATGGCTGGACAGCGGTTACAAAAGACCGGAAATTAAGCGCACAGGCCGAACATACCGTCGGCATCACAGAAGAAGGCCTTCAGATTTTCACGCAGTCAAAAAACACCTAATCACGTTTATTAAAATTGACATTCTGCTGCTCCATGCCTTTTTTGAAAATGCGGGTACGGATTTTTTCCTTCCATTCCACATTGACGGTATTGCGCTGATCCTCAAACAAAGCCATAAAAAGCCGGTTGATGATGGTAATTTCTGCGAGCTTGCTGGGAAGGGCGGCCTCTTGATAGATCAGAACATTATCAATATTATATTCCATAGCGATCCATGTGAGCGGTAGGCGATTGCCTTGGTTATCAAAAATGGCGAAATCCTTTTCGATAAACGCTTTCAATATAGGCGTGATCTCAGCGTTACTCAGGCCGGAAGAATTACCCAGCTCTGATCTGAGAAGGTCTTCAACATCATGGGTGAACAGCCTGTGGACGACCTCAATCACCTGCGTATTTTCCTGCAAGTCAATTTGCGTAAAAGCAGCATAAAAACGATGCGCATGGCCGACTGAAACCGCGGCCATCAATATCATTATGACAAGGACTGATCGCTTATAAGAAAATCTCATTCCTCAGATTTTTTAACCTCTTTATCACTTGTAAGTTTTGTATCAAATTCTTTCATCATATCCCGGGATTTTTTGCGCTTGATAAGCTCAAAACGGGATGTTTCAATACGGCGCGGGAAGTGGTTATTGTCCATATTAACATCTGCTGTTTCCCAGTAAGGGTCAACGGTAACAGACTTCACACGCTTTTCAGTGATCAACATTCGCGTGACCTTTTTAGAATTTTTTCGCCAGATTTCTGCATTAAGGCGTATATCTTCTATGCTGCCGTCTTCATAGATTATTTGAAGAAATATGGGCATCACCAAACCGCCCTTGTTGCTAAAATCCATCAGATATATATTGGATTTTTCATTCAGCATCTCTTTCTGCCAGTCTTCCAGCCCCTTAAGCAAATCCGTATAGCTATTACGCTGCTTATTGGTCACCGTGAATTTGTCATTTTCATTATAAAAATCACGCAATTCAGGAAAGCGGTCTGTCCTTTTTTCCAGCGTCTTATCCGCAAGACGATCCTGCGTGATGCCCTTTTCATTATGTTTGCCGCGCTTGAAGGCTTCTTCGATTTCGGGATCTTTTGTATTCACCTTAAAATGCCGGATATTATCCAAGGAAATATCAACATTATCCGTGGTATAGAACCAACCACGCCAAAACCAGTCCAGATCAATACCGCTGGCATCTTCCATGGTGCGAAAAAAGTCTGCCGGTGTCGGGCGTTTAAATTTCCAGCGCTGGGCATATTCGCGGAAGGCAAAGTCAAACAGTTCCCGGCCCATGATAGATTCGCGCAGAATCCTGAGCGCAATCGCCGGCTTGCCATAAGCATTATTGCCAAATTGCAGAATAGACTCGCTATTGGTCATAATCGGCACTTGTTTTTTACTTTTCATATAATTGACAATTTGATACGGCTCGGCTCGGCGGGTGGGGTAATCTTTTTCCCATTCCTCTTCGGCCAGGCCTTGCAGAAAAGTATTTATGCCTTCATCCATCCATGTCCATGTCCATTGCCGCTCATCAGAATTGACGATCATCGGGAAATATATATGGCCAATTTCATGTATAATTACCGTAATCAGCCCGTATTTTGTCCGGTCACTATAGGTTTTCTTATCGGTTTTTTTATCCTTGGTGGGGCGCGGGCCATTAAAGGTAATCATGGGATATTCCATGCCGCCTACAGGCCCGTTCACAGATTGGGCAACCGCATAGGGATAGGTAAGAGCGTATCTGTTATAGACTTCCAGCGTATGGATTATGGCTTGTGTCGAATATTTTTCCCAAAGCGGATTTCCCTCTTCCGGATAAAATGACATGGCCATGACGGTCTTGCCATTTTCCGGCTGATAATATCCTTGGGCATCCCATAGAAATTTACGCGATGAAGCAAAGGCAAAATCACGTATATTATCCGCTTTAAACCGCCATGTTCTGGTGGTTTTTGCGCGGCTGTTCAATTTCGCAGCAGCTTCCTTTGTTGTGATAATCATCACAGGTGTTTTAGCTGTCTCCGCCTCTTTCAGTCGTTGCTGCTGCAACTTAGTCAGGACGTCAGCAGGGTTTTGCAGCGTGCCGGTCGCCGAGACCACATGGTCGGCAGGCACCGTGATAGACACGTCATAATCCCCAAATTCAAGGGTAAATTCGCCGTTACCCAGAAACTGTTTATTGGTCCAGCCATCATAATCCGAATAGGCGGCCATGCGGGGAAACCACTGGGCGATTTCATATATATAATTGTCATCTTCTTTGAAATATTCCTTGCCGCCGCGCGCCCGAATGATCTTTGCATCCAGAATATTATAAGACCATTCAACGATAAAATTAAATTTTTGGCCCGGGCGCAAAGGGGCCGCCAAATCAATACGCATCATGGTATCATTAATGATATATTTTAAATCCGCACCGCCGCTGTCCGTTACAGCAGCGATGTCATAGCCCCCGACATAGGTCTTTTCATGCATTTTCCTGCGTAACACGCTATATCCCGCCTTTGGCGCATGGCTGGAAAATTCTGATTTCTGCGCATTGCTATCATGAGCATAACGGTTTTGATCAAGCTGAACCCACAGATAACGCAAGCTATCCGGGGAATTATTATAATATTTAATCTTTGCCAAGCCGATAAGCCGCTGTTTCTGATCATCAAGGGTCACATCAATTTTATAGTCTGCCTGCTGCTGCCAGTATTTATGACCCGGCGCGCCCGAAGCGGCTCGATATACATTTGGCGTTGGTAAAACTTCATCGCTTAACTGACGAAATTTATCCTGCAGCTGCTCAACCGTTTGCGACAGGGCTGCAGGGATAAAAAAGGCGGTTAAAACCGCAAGGATGCCGATGAGGATTGACTTTTTCATGATGTAATATTCCAAACATACGTTTTACAAAAAAACATGTCGTCACCATAAAGCGCGATATGAATTTAATCAAGAGTCACCAAATGATTAAGCGGCCCCCTGCCATGGCCCAGTTGCGGTGCTGCCTGAATGGCCTTATGAACATATCTGTGCGCCCGTGCCGCCGCATCCTTAAGGGGCATGCCCTGCCCTATACCCGCCGCAATGGCAGACGCCAATGTGCAGCCGGTTCCATGGGTGTTGCGCGTGGGAATCTTAGGGCTTGTAAATTCAAATTTCCCTTCCGGCGTCATCAGAATATCCGTTAATATATCATCCGGCAGATGTCCCCCCTTAACAAGAACGGCCCCCGCCCCCAGAGAAAGTATTTTTTCTCCGGCCCGCATCATATCATCAAGAGTGACAATATCATCAAATCCGCTTAACAGGGCGACCTCTGCAAGGTTTGGGGTAATTAAATGCGCACGGGGAAGAATGTCAGAAATCAAGATCTCAACGCCCCTTTGATCCAGCAATTGGTGACCGCTGGTGGACAGGATAACAGGGTCAATAATCAAAGGGATGTTCGGATAATCTGAGAATATCTCATATAAAATTTTCGGGATTTCCGCAGATGACATCATGCCGACTTTAATAGCATCGGGCAAAATATCTTCCAGCACGGCCCTTACCTGCGCGGCAACGATTTTTGCCGGTACAGGATGAACATCATAGACTTTACGGGTATTCTGCACCGTGATTGCGGTGATGGCTGCCATGGCATAACCGCCAAGGGCCGAAATGGTTTTTATATCTGCCTGAATGCCCGCGCCGCCGCTGGGATCAGACCCGGCGATGGTAAGAATTTTTCCCTGCATGACATTTTTCACAATTTATGGCCATATTTAATTGCCCGCAGGCTCTTAATTGTCCCTAGGCCGATAATTTTTCAACGACGCCGATAATATCATCGACAACCAGCGTAATCAACTTATCATCCTGTCCTTCTGCCATCACCCGGATCAAGGGTTCCGTACCGGATTTGCGGATCACCAGACGGCCCGTGCCATTCAGGCGGTCTTCGCCTTCGCTGATGACTTCTTTTACACAAGGCGCAGACAATGGATCCGTACCTTGTGCGTAATTCACATTCTTAAGCAATTGGGGATAGGGGGTATATAGGTTACAAATCTCACTCACCGGTTTGCCGCTAGTCACAAGAACGGACAGAATTTGCAGAGCCGCAATCAGGCCATCACCTGTCGTGGCGTGATCGCTTAAAACAATGTGACCAGACTGCTCGCCGCCAAGATTAAGATTCTGCTTTCGCATGGCTTCCACCACATAACGGTCGCCCACCTGAGTTCTGATCAGATCAACACCGATCGTTTCCAGATATTTCTCCAGCCCAAGATTTGACATGATGGTTGTCACCATTGCATTGCCGCGCAATTGTCCGTTATTTTTCATATATGTGGCAACCGTTGCCATAAGCTGGTCGCCGTCTATGATCTTGCCATGTTCATCGCAAACGATAAGGCGATCAGCATCGCCGTCCAGTGCAATGCCAATATCCGCGCCATGCAACGCAACATTTTCACAGATCAGCTCGGGATATGTCGACCCACATTTATCATTGATATTCTTGCCATTCGGGCTGACACCAATCGCAATGACCTCTGCCCCTAATTCCCATAGAACGCTTGGCGCAGAACGATATGCCGCACCATTAGCACAGTCCAGAACGATTTTTAAACCATCAAGGCGCTGATTTTTAGGGAAGGTGTTTTTGGCAAATTCCATATAACGCCCAACGGCATTTTCAAGCCTCTGCGCCCGGCCCAGTTTTTCTGAAGGGACAAGGTTATCAGCGTAGCCATTATCCATACGCCGTTCGATTTCCAGCTCAATCTCATCGGACAATTTATAGCCGTCCGGGCCAAATAATTTTAAGCCATTATCCTGAAAGGCATTATGTGATGCGGAAATCATAACGCCCAGATCCGCCCGCAGTGAACGAGTTAACATGGCCACTGCCGGGGTCGGCATTGGGCCAACCATAATCACATCCATGCCCATCGAAATAAAGCCCGCCGTCAAAGCAGGCTCTAGCATATAACCCGAAAGCCTTGTATCTTTTCCAATGACAACACGGTGTTGATGTTCGCCCCGCGTAAAATGTTTTGCGGCGGCCATGCCCACACGCATGGCGACCTCTGCTGTCATATGTCCCTCATTCGCCTTGCCGCGAATGCCGTCCGTGCCAAAATATTTCCGTGCCATAAGTTTTCTTTTTATTGTCAAGGTTGTTAGCCGACTTATATCATTCAAGTATTAATACATACTGAACGGATAGTATAAAACATCAAAACTATGTTTGTAATACGACAAAAAGACTAATTTAGAGATATTTATCCCGCGAGCCTTGCCCAAGCCTCTCTTGCTTGACGGCTTTCCTTTATATCATGAACCCGCAATATTTGCACCCCCTGATCATAGCCCGCCTGTCCAAAGGAAAGTGACCCGGCCAGCCGCTGAGCAACCCCCTCTCCGCCGCAAATATGGCCAATGAAGCTCTTGCGAGACACACCAAGCAACAGGGGTACGCCCAAACCGTGAAACAGGGATAAATTAGCCAGCAGATCACTATTATGGTCAACTGTTTTACCAAAGCCAATACCCGGGTCAATGATTATTCTGCGGCGCTCAATACCTGAAGCCATGCAGATTTCCAACCTGCGTTCCAGAAAGTCATATACATCAAGAACCACATCATCATACCGGGGGTTATCCTGCATATTATCCGGCGCATTCTGAGCATGCATCAAGATGATAAGGCAATTTGATGCGGCAACAACAGCCAATGACTTTTCATCATAGCTCAAAGCGCTCACATCATTGACAATAGTTGCGCCAGCCCTAAGTGCCTCCTCCATGACTTTTGCATTGCGCGTATCAATGGAAATAGGCACGGAAATATCCGACAGGCTTTCGATGACCGGAATGACCCGGCTTAATTCTACTTCAACGGAGACTTTCTGCGCGCCGGGCCGCGTAGACTCACCGCCGATATCTATAATGTCTGCGCCCTCAGCAATCAATTCTCTGGCGCGGGATGCCGCAAGGGCGCGTTGATTATATTGCCCGCCATCAGAAAAACTGTCCGGCGTCACATTGACAATCCCCTGAAGCAAAGGCCGACCTTCCTGAAAGTAGCGCCGTTTCTGACAAATATTATCAAGCTGAGATAAAAGGCTATCCTGCTGAAACACCGCCAATTTGCTTATATATTTGTCAAGTTCCACAACAGGCATTAATTCCGTAGATATCCGCAACGCTGATTCACGAAATATAATTTTGGCAATAGTAAAAGCCAGCGGCCCGCCAACCAACCATCTGGCATGACCCGCCTTTACCGCCTCTATAGCATTACAGCCCCTGAGAATTCCCAGAGGCTGTAAGTAAATTTTACTTTTATCCATATTCGGCATTGATTAATTTTCAGGCAGCGGGTCGACACCAACATTGCCGCCTTTATCATCATCCGGTGCACTTCCCTTACTTGGGCCTGCACTTGGAACTGAGCCTTCATGCGGTTTATCTTTGGAATTGTCATCATCACCAGACAAATCCTTATGAATATCCTTGCCAGCGATAATATTATCAATATCTTCGCCGGTAAGTGTTTCATATTCCAGCAAAGCATTGCCCAGATTATCCAACAAGTCCCGATGATCCGTGCATATTTTCTTGGCATGCTGATAGCCTTCATCAACAAGTCGGCGGATTTCTTCGTCTATTATTTTTGCCGTGGCGCCCGAAATATTTTGACTGCGCGCGACGGAATGCCCAAGGAAAACCTCTTCCTGATTTTCGCCATATTGCAGCAGTCCAAGTTTTTCGCTCATGCCCCATTTTGTCACCATGTTACGGGCCAGGCTGGTCGCCATGGAAATATCACTAGAGGCCCCGGAGGACACTTTATCAAACCCGAAACAAATCTCTTCCGCGACGCGTCCGCCCATTGCAACCGCAAGGTCAGCATGCATTTTTTCCCGCGCATATGAATAATTATCCCGTTCCGGCAAACGCATCACCATACCAAGGGCGCGCCCGCGAGGAATAATTGTTGCTTTATGAATAGGGTCAGAAGCCGGACATTTTGCCGCAACCAGGGCGTGACCCGCCTCATGGAAGGCGGTCATGCGCTTCTCTTCTTCCGTCATGACCATAGACCGTCGTTCTGCGCCCATCATGACTTTATCTTTTGCTTCTTCAAAATCGCTCATGCTGATCACCCGCTTGCCTTTACGGGCCGCAAGCAGAGCCGCCTCATTGACAAGATTGGCCAAATCCGCACCAGAGAAACCGGGCGTGCCGCGGGCCAATGTGCGAACATTCACATCTGCGGCCAGTTTTGGGGTTTTCTTGAGATGAACCTGCAGGATTTTCTCGCGGCCGGTAATATCCGGATTTGGCACCACAACCTGACGGTCAAACCGGCCGGGACGCAGTAACGCGGGATCCAGAACATCAGGACGGTTTGTTGCTGCAACAAGAATAACACCTTCATTTGCCTCAAAGCCGTCCATTTCCACGAGCAACTGATTCAAGGTCTGTTCACGTTCATCATTCCCGCCGCCAAGGCCCGCGCCCCTGTGCCGGCCAACGGCGTCAATCTCATCTATAAAAATGATGCAGGGTGCATTTTTTTTGGCCTGTTCAAACATATCTCTCACCCGGCTTGCGCCAACGCCGACAAACATCTCAACAAAGTCAGAGCCTGAAATGGTAAAAAACGGCACGTTTGCCTCACCTGCGATGGCGCGGGCAAGCAGTGTTTTTCCGGTGCCGGGCGGCCCTATAAGCAAGGCACCTTTGGGAATTGACCCGCCGAGGCGTTCGAATTTTTGCGGATCCTGCAAGAATTCAACAATTTCTTCTAATTCTTCTTTGGCTTCATCAATCCCGGCCACATCATCAAATGTCACCCGTCCTTTGGTTTCCGTAAGAAGCTTCGCCTTGGATTTACCAAAGCCCATAGCCTTGCCGCCGCCGCCCTGCATCTGCCGCATGAAATATATCCACACGCCAATCAACAAAATCATCGGCAGCCAGCCAAGGAAAATACTTAAAAATCCACCCTGCGATTCAGGCTCAGAAGTAATGATAACCCCTTTGGTGCGTAAATTTTCGACAAGATTTGGATATTCGGGCGCATAAGTATGAAACTTGCCTGTGCTGCCGGCACCATATTCACCGACGATATCCTGTCCCTTGATGGTAACTTTAATGACCTGACCGGCTTCTACCCGATCAAGGAAAGTGGAAAAATCTATTTCCGTGCTTGCCGCCTGACGTGCACCGCCATTCAGAGCGGAATAAAGGGCCAAAAGCAAAATTATTATAATCGCCCATAAAGCAATATTACGTCCCATATTTCATGTATCTTTCAATGATCAGTCTATTATTCGCAAATTTCATTTTAGTATGTTAACCTCATAAATAAGGCTTTTTTACTCCCAAACAAGTTAACAATGGCTTTTTATCGCATTATTTTCACTTATCTCGCCTATTTTTAGCATTTACCCATCATTATGCCCTGTTTTGTTCATATCCAGAAAGAAAAATAGCCTTAAACCCTTTTTCTTCAAAACCCGGTATGAAATTTGGCAATATCACATCACCATTCATCAGAATCATACAAGGCAAACTATAAAGAATTTTTTTCGGCAGTTTCAGTTTTTTCAGATCAGGGTAATCCGAACATAACCGGCGCCATTCTGCCAGTTCAAGTTTCTTCACGAGTCTGGCCCCGCCAATATTATCTATTTCAAAACGCTGGTCCCATAAATATGGGACGCAATTTTCAAGATCTATTTTATGCTCAATAGCCGCGATTTCCCGACTAATAATAATATGATCAGTCCCTGATGTTGCCTTAATAGAGGACACAAGGCATCCCCCCAATGTCTGACCAGAAAAATCCACCTGTTTCAAATTATTGTATAAGGCTTCCACACGGGAGAATCGCGGGATATATCTACTGCCACTAATTTTCTTAACCAATGAGGATAGGCAACGCAGCGCTATTTCTTCGTGGGCAGACATAAGCTTGGCCATATTCACCTGCATATAACCTTGGGGATAGACCGTCACGGCCTCCTGCGTTAAACCCGCCGTCATGCTCTGTAACAAAGATTGCACGCGGCCCATTCTTACGGCAGTTTGCGCCATGCGTTGTACATTCAGCCCCTCAATTTTGCTATCCCGCAGCAGTTTGCGCACTTTGATACGCGTATAGCTTTCATTCTGATTGCTGGGGTCTTCTATCCAAGGCTGATCCATTTGGCGCAAAGTTGCCTCCAAACGCTTTTTGGTCACCGTAAGTAAAGGGCGACATAAATGAACATTGCCGCGCCGCGCCAAGGGAACGGGGAAATCCGATATTCCCCGCATGGCAGACAGGCCATCAACGCCGCTGCCTCTGAACAGCCGAATGAGAAATGTTTCCGCCTGATCTCCCTCATGATGCGCCAGAAACAGATTATTCACATCATTATTCTGGCACCATTCTCCCATCAGTTGATACCGGGCTATACGGGCCCGGTCCTGAATATTTCGAATTGGCTTGGCCCCTTGCCAGTTCAACACCACATGGCGAATATCATATTTTTTTAACCATTGTCCTACTTGCAAGGCCTCGTCTTTTGCTTCGGGCCGCAATCCATGATCAACGGTTAAGGCGGTCAGGGCGATGCTGTTTGATTTGCACCATTGCCCAAGCAACAAAGTCAGTGCCAGACTATCCGCACCGCCAGAAACCGCCGCCGCAATCCCATTCTCATATTTTGGCCCATATTTTGGGCCTGATTTTAGGTCAGATTTCGGTGATGATACCGGAAAAACGGTATGAACCAGATTCGAAAATTCAGAAGATGTAATGGCATCATGCATATTTATAAAATTCTGTATTAATTACATCCTGCGCGCCTTGCTTCGGCGGGGCGCGTTTTTTTGCTTTCAAGACTATCCGGGAATCGGCTGTCCAATTCACGGTAAGCATCGCAGGCATCTTTTTTTTCCCCCATGGCATTCAGAGACATGCCGATTTTCAGTAAAAATGCCGGTGCTTTCGGGCTTTTCGGATATTCATTATAGCCTTCCAGAAAAGCGCGGGTTGCCTTGGTATACATTTTACGGACATAATAAGTCTGCCCCAGCCAATATTGAGCATTACCGGCCAATGCGGCCTCTGGATATTTCTTAATGAATTCACTCAGCGCGGCTTCGGCTTTGGCATATTGTCCCGTGGTAACCAGCTTTTGCGCATAACTGTATTTTTGCTGTTCTGTGCCTGCGGGCAGAATTTCCGCCGTTTTGCTTATTGTCGTATCTTCAGCGACAACGGGCTGTCCTGCGCCGGGTTTGCCGGATTTACCGGGTTTTAATGTTTCCAGCTCTTTAAACCGGAATTCATAATCACGGGACATGACTTCCAATTGTTGTCTCAATTTATCCATCTGAAAATTACCTTCCTCAACACGGCCTGTAAGCTGGCGAAGCTGGGTTTCCATTTGAGAGAGCCGCGCCTCTATATCAGCGAATTTGATATTACTGCGAGGGGTCATTGATCCTGAATCGCCCGTTTGTTCACCTGATTGCTGCGGAAATTTACTGCCCGGCGTAAAAACTTTTCTCTGAACGGCTTTTAACTGTTTTTCGATGATTTCAAGCCGTTTTGACACGGTCTGCGCCTGTGCAATATCAGGCAGGCTCGCTGATGTGAAGACCACCATAACCCCCATCAAGCAAAACCGTTTAAATTCTTTAAAACGTAAAAAAGTAATTTTATTCATCAATTGCTCCAGTTCGTAAAGACATAAAAATACCCGCGCAGCCATTATAAGCGCGCGGGTATAGTTTAAATATTAGACTATTAATTTACGCGCGTATAACTGCGGCGATTTTTTGACCATGATGCCCCACCGGAACCGGTTACAGCAGGACGTTCTTTGCCATAGCTCACCGTGTGAATACGGGAGGGATCAATACCCAGCGCCACCAAATAATTCTTCACAGAATTTGCCCGGCGATCACCAAGAGCCAAGTTATATTCCCGTGTTCCGCGCTCATCACAATGACCTTCTACGGTAATTTTTACCGCAGTGTGCGTTTGCAACCAAGCCGCTTGTGCCTGCAAAGCTGCGCGGGCATCGGAAGAAAGGTCATAACGGTCATATCCGAAATAAGCCACTGAATTACCAGATGCCATATCAAGTGATGACTGCGTTGCAGGGTCTTCCATCACTGTTTCAACATCTACAGTTTCGGGCGGGCTTGCCACCACGGGGGCTTCCGTTTCGACGGCAACGGGTTCCGTTGGCGTTACAGGAACAGTACCTGTATTTGTATTTGCACAGGCACTTAATAATAAAGCAGAGCCAATCAGGGCCCAGTATTTTACGCTATTCATTTTTTCCAGCATTTAGTGGTCCTTCCACGTAACTTAATATTTTTTCTAACCGATGAAATGCCATTCCCCTCAAGAACTGGCGAATGCATATTTCAAACAAATCATATTTATTATGCAATCCTGCGGAACTATAACAGAACCATTTATCTAATCAAGGGGGACCATGCAGGATCTGACGCATCTAACGGCGTTATCATCTGTCTTTCGTTGTAACCCGTTAAATCCACCGTCCATAATTGTGTCTCTCCGCCGCGTCCTTTATTATCATAAGGCTGCTGCCGAAAGAACATAATCACGCGGCCATTGGGCGACCAGGTTGGCCCCTCATCAAGGAAACTCTCAGATAACAGCCGCTCCCCACTGCCGTCCGGACGCATAACGCCGATATAAAACTTGCCCTTATATTGACGTGTGAAGGCAATCAGATCCCCCCTGGGTGACCAAACTGGCGTACTGTATCGGCCTTTTCCAAAACTAATACGTTTGATATTTTTTCCCTTAGAACTCATGACATAGATCTGCTGGCTACCGCCCCTGTCCGAATTAAAGGTAACAAACCGCGAATCAGGTGAATAGCTGGGCGAGGTATCGATGGCCGTATGGCTGGTCAACCTCTGAATTTTTCGGGTTCGCAGCTCCATGACATAAATATCGGAATTCCCCTTATAGGCCTGTGACATAATCACTTTATTACCATCCGGCGAGAAACGCGGGGCAAAAGTCATGCCCGGAAAATCCCCAAGGATTTCCTGCTTGCCGCTGTCTATATTATACAGATATACCCGCGGATCATCATTATGATAGGACAGATACGTGATTTCCTGCGCGGTTGGTGAAAAACGCGGGGTCAGCACCAGATTTTTGCCATTGGTCAGGAAAATATGATTATGGCCATCCTGATCCATAATGGCGAGCCGCTTCACTCTTTGCGTGGCGATTCCGCTTTCTGAAATATAAACCACCCGGGTATCAAAATAACCGCTTTCCCCCGTCATACGCTTATAAATAGCATCTGAGACTAAATGCGCAATGCGCCGCCAGTTTTTTGGTGATGTAAAATATCGCAGGCCCGTCATCTGGTTCGTACCAAGCACATCCCATAACCTGAACTCCACCTTCAGCCGACCATCTTCCTGCAAAGAGATGGATCCGTTCATCAAGGCATGGGCACCAATGGCTTTCCAGTTATTAAAATTCGGATTTCGAAGATTTTCCTCAATTGTTCCGGATTTGATAAAGGCTTCGGGATCAATCGAACGAAACAGACCGGACCGGGTCAGATTTGCCTTAATCACAAGGGCGATTCGCTGGCCATAATCCTTAACAGAACCGCCAGAGACAATGTCATTCTCGCTGCCCACCAAGTCCGTAATCGCAATGGGTAACGGGTCGGCATGTCCCCGATTAACATCAACCACAATCCTTGCCGCTGCGGGCGATGTTGCCATAAATGTCAATAGCGCAAAGCTAGCAGTCACCAACCTCAATATTTTTAATAATCTCACGTGCAACTCCATCTATATTTTATATGTAACATTTATCCACTTATGGCATATTTCGGATCAAATACGATATCCAATTCCCGCCATAAATTATATTGCTCCTTAGGCAAAAAATCATACGGGGCACATTTTCGAACAGCTCTGAGGGCGCTTTCTGCCGCTGTCCTGAAGAACTCCTGACCCGGCATGGTCATGCGCCGGCTTTCAAGCACCTTTGGCGATCCAATCAATTTACCATCCGGGCTGAGACGGGCTTGAATAGTCACAACAAGTCCTTCGGCACCCTTGGCCCCTGCGGGGATATTCCAACATTGATTGTTGAAAATATGCTGGCCCACGGCATCAATGATGCTCAGGGTCTGCTGGCGCGCATCAACCATACTGATCACTTTTTCCTCGCCAAATTTCTTATCCTTTAGCAGTTCTAAAATATTTGGTTGTGCCTCTTCCCGTTTATCCAAAAGTGCGGATAATTTCCCGCTGTTAAATCGGCTCGGTTTTTTTTTCGGCGTAATTTCTGGCGCACGATTTGCCATTTCCGGAGCTGTTTTTTTAGGCTCAACTTTCTTTTTTACCTTCTTTGGCTTTGTGGCCATATCCGGCAAGGGCATGTTTGAAGCCAATTTAGGCGGCGGCGGCGGCATTTCGACTTTTCGCTCTGGCGTTTTCTTCTTTGGTGGCGTTTTTTTTGTCGCAGGGTCAGGTTTTTTTTCCTGAGCCGCAAGTTTCGTGACCTCACCGATGCTGATCATTTCAACGGGAATGACCTTCATCTGTGTCGGCTTCTCTCGGCTGAACATAGGCAGGCCAAGCATGCCTACCGTGATAATCACCACATGAAAAACCAGAGATATAATAAGCGAATCACGCAATTTACCTTAATTCTCCGTATCTGTTACGAGGGCAACGCGGGAAAAACCGGCTCCATTCATCTGGCCCATCACGTTCATAATAACCCCGTAATCCACGGCGCTGTCCCCGTGAATGTAAATTCTGTCATCTTTACGGCCTGAGAAAATTACGGTCAGGCGCGGCACCAGTTCACTAAGTTCAATGGCCTCGTCCTGAAGATATATCCGGCCGTTCTTGTCAATGGTCAGAGACAGCGGCTTGGTATTTTCCGGCAGGGCCTTGGCCGCTGAATTAGGTAAATCCACGGGCACCCCAACGGTAAGTAAGGGCGCGGCCACCATAAAGACCACCAATAATACAAGCATCACATCCACAAAGGGCGTCACATTAATCTCGCTCATGGGCTTATGCCTGCGGCGAAAGGTCGAAGGTTTATTTCCGCCGTGACCTTGCATCAAGGTTGCTCCTCATCCAATTGGCGGGACAGGATGGTGCCAAATTCATCAGCGAAGCCTTCCAGCCTATTAGCATAGCGGCCCAGATCGTTACTGATTTTATTGTAGGCCACAACGGCAGGAATAGCGGCAACCAGACCCAAAGCGGTGGCAAATAGAGCTTCCGCGATGCCGGGCGCGACAACGGCCAGCGAGGAATTTTGCCTGATGGCAATACTCTCAAAACTGTTCATAATCCCCCACACCGTGCCAAATAATCCCACAAAAGGGGCCGTAGAGCCAACCGTCGCAAGAAAACTCAAATAACCTTCAAGCCGTTCCATTTCACGGTTCACGGTCACCCGCATAACGCGGTAAATTCTATCCTGAAGCCCTGTACCCAGCTTAACATCATTGCCCGTCCCAACAGAACGCTGCCATTCCCGCATGGCGGCAACGAATACGGCGGCCAAGGGGTGGTCTGGATTTTTCTTTACCCGGCCATAAAGGTCTTCCAGAGAATTTCCAGACCAGAATTCCGCATCAAAGGTATCGGCCTGTGACAGGACGCGCCGAATACGTTTGATTTTGTCAAAAATTATGGCCCAGCACCATAATGACGATCCCAATAATACCAGAATCACCGATTGCACAATCCAGTCAGCCTGCATAAACATGCCCCACATGGAAAAGTCCGGTATATTTGACCCTAAATCCACTATATCAACGGCATTTCCAACATTTTCCTGTTGCATTCCTGTCCCTATTCCTTGATCACTTCATTTATTTTTTCTAGTATTTTCTTCGGAAGCCTTGCTGGTTTATTCTCTTCATTCAGGGCGGCAACCTTTATGATTCCTTTAGCCAAAACCTCATCTGACCTGCGTATTTCCTGTCCCATCACAAGGCTCGCTTTGCCCAATTTGGACACATTAGTATGAACAGTAATCTCATCATCCAGTTTGGCCGGTTTGACATAATCAACTTCCGACCGGATCACCACAAATTTAATGTCACCCGGTTCTAAAAATTTTAACATTTCTTCTTGGCTTATTCCAAGACTTCTTATCATATCTGACCGTCCACGTTCCATAAATTTTAAATAATTCGCATGATAGACAACCCCGCCAGCATCCGTGTCCTCGTAATAAACACGTAGGGGTAAAATATGCTGTCCATTCTTGATAAAGCCAGAATGTGGCGAAAATTCAGCCATTTTACTCCTCAAGCAAATTCATTTGTGATTTTTGCTGTTTTTTGGTTAAATCCTGGGTTAAACTTTGGGGCATGGCAACGTTAATATGATCAAACCCCTGGGGCGACAGCATGCGCCCGCGCGGGGTTCGCTGAACAAGGCCCGTCTGAATAAGATAAGGTTCAATAATTTCCTCAATAGCATCTCTTGGCTCAGACAAGGCCGCCGCCAGTGTTTCTATGCCCACCGGCCCCCCATTATAATTTATCCCGATACATTTCAGATATTTATGATCCATGGCATCAAGGCCGCGTTTGTCAACTTCGAGCATCTCAAGAGCCAGATCTGCCACTTCCCGATTAACGCCCCCATCGGCCCGCACGAGCGCGAAATCCGCAACCCGCCGCAAAAGCCGCCCGGCAATACGCGGCGTTCCCCGCGCCCGCCGCGCAATTTCCAAAGCCCCGTCACTGGTCATATCCACCTTAAGCACCCTTGCGGCGCGGCGGACAATGGTTTCCAGGTCCTCGGCAGAATAAAATTCCAGTCTGGTCGGAATGCCAAAACGATCCCGAAGCGGCGTGGTCAGCAACCCAGACCGTGTGGTTGCACCAATCAGGGTGAAAGGCGGCAGATCAATGCGCACTGAACGCGCCGCCGGCCCCTCGCCTATAATCAGATCCAGATGATAATCCTCCATGGCGGGATAGAGGATTTCCTCTACAGCCGGACTAAGCCGGTGAATCTCGTCAATGAATAAAATGTCATTTTCTTCAAGATTGGTCAAAAGTGCCGCCAGATCGCCCGCCTTGGAAATGACCGGCCCGGCTGTGGCCCGGAAATTCACGCCCAGTTCGCGCGCCATAATCTGTGCCAATGTGGTCTTACCCAGTCCGGGCGGCCCGTAAAACAGCACATGATCCAGGGCATCGCCCCTTGTGCGCGCGGCCTCGATAAAAATTTGCAGGTTATCGCAAACTTTACGTTGTCCGATAAAATCATTCAGCCGCGTGGGCCGGATGGAAGCCTCTGCCTCATCACCGGCTTTCTGATTGCCGCTGACCATGCGGGCTTCCTCATTTTCGCTCATTGGCTCAATTCCTTAAGCCCAAGACGGATCAGGTCGGACATACTGGCCCCCTCATTACTGCGGGCGGCATTTGATACGGCAAGATAAGCCTCTGTCTGTCGGTAACCAAGATTAACCAATCCAGAGACAGCATCCTGAATATTTGCTGCGCCTTCAGACCGGCCCGGAACAGCGGCAGATTTTATGTCGGTTTTAGGTGACGGCAGGGCGAATTTTGCCACTTTGTCTTTTAATTCCGTAATAATTCTTGTGGCAAGTTTCGGGCCGACACCGCTGGCGCGGCCCACCACGGTTTTATCCTGCGCCGCAATGGAATTGGAGAGTTCATCAATGGCGATGGCGGATAATATGGCCAAGGCCACCTTGGCCCCCACGCCCTGCACACTCTGCAACAATTTAAACCAGTCTTTTTCAAGTTCACTGGAAAAACCAAATAGATGAATATGATCTTCCCGCACGTGGGTTTCAATCATCAATATTGTCGCTTCGCCCAGGCCAGGCAAATTACCCAGCGTCCGGCCCGAACAAAAAACAAGATAACCAACGCCGTTCACATCAATGACGCAGAAATTTTCCCCGATACTATCCACAAGGCCTTTTAACTTGGCAATCATCAGCGACTTCCCCGAAATAAAATTTGTGCCCCGGCCTTTGGCATATAATCCTTTTTTAGTGTTTCCTGTAACAGACCACCGCCATTATGGGCGTGACATATGGCCACCGCCAGGGCGTCTCCTGCATCTTCGCCGTTAATCACCGCCATGGGCAGCAAGATTTTCAACATGGCCGCCACCTGCTCTTTCCCCGCATGGCCCGAACCGACAACCGTCTTCTTGATATGATTAGGGGAATATTCCGCCACAGGAATGCCCGCAAGTGACGGCACCAAAAGCGACATACCTCTTGCCTGACCAAGCTTTAAGGTTGAGGCCGGGTTTTTATTGACGAAGGTTTCTTCGACAGCCGCCGAATGCGGCGCCCAATCGGTGATCACTTGGCTAAGGCCATCAAAAAGCTGTGTCAGACGTTCTGCCAGACTATTATTATCATCGGAATGGACAATGCCGTTGGCAACATGGATCAGCCGTGAACCTTCCATATCTATGACCCCCCAGCCGGTTTTCCTGAGGCCCGGGTCAAGCCCGATTAATCGCTGCCGTTTATTTGTCACCCTAATGTCACTCGCTGAGCTGCTCCATAATTTCATCGGAAATTTCATAGTTGCCGTAAATATTCTGGACATCATCAAGATCATCCAGAACATCAATCATTTTAAGCAATTTTCGCGCGGCTTCCACATCAACTTCGATGGTATTTTCCGGTTTCCAGATGAGTTTTGCTGATTTTGGCTCCGCGCCAACCGCCTCCGTCAGGCTGGTCGTCACATCCTGAAGGTCACCCATGGTACAATAAATTTCGTGGGTTTCATCATCGGATAATACATCCTCCGCGCCGGCTTCCAAGGCAATTTCGAACATATCGTCGGCTGATTTGGCAGAAGCCTCAAAGATAATCTCGCCGATTTTTTCAAACTGAAAGGCCACACTGCCGGTTTCACCAAGATTGCCGCCATTTTTGGCAAAGGCCGTGCGAATATCCGAGGCCGCCCGGTTGCGGTTATCGGTCAGGCTTTCCACGATGAGAGCGGTGCCGCCCGGCCCATAGCCTTCGTATCGGATTTCATCATAATTTTCCGCGTCGCCGCCCTGTGATTTGTTAACAGCCCGCAGGATATTATCTTTTGGCATGGATTGACCACGCGCCGTTTGACAGGCAAGGCGAAGGCGAGGATTACTGTCCATATCCGGCCCGCCCATTTTGGCGGCAACGGTAATTTCCTTGGATAACTTACTGAAAAGAGACGATCGCTTTTTATCCTGCGCGCCTTTGCGATACATGATATTTTTAAATTTTGAATGGCCTGCCATCTGTTTTTTCCTGAAAAGCGCGCCGAAAAGCCCACTGCCGAACTTTTTGCGCATAAATAAAGGTTCAAGACTGTGATAATACACTGGCTGCCATTTGTGAACCATGATTTGAGTTTTTTCGGAAATAAAACCAGAAAATATCCCTTAAACCGCCGGCATATGTTCATGCAGCCTTGCGCCAAGGCGTAAGGGTTCGATGCGTTTGGCAAGACCTGTGGCATCATCCGTTTCAACAAACACGCCGCAGAGGGTCGCGGCGCCCACGGCGGGCGTAAAGCGGCCTGTGGAGATTTTGCGGGTGAAGCGTTGCAGGGGTTCGGCCTTATCCATACCGATCACACTATTGAAATCACCGCACATGCCAGCATCGGTCTGATAGGCCGTGCCGCCGTCCAGAATTTGCGCGTCTGCGGTGGGCACATGGCTGTGGGTGCCAACCACCAGAGACGCGCGGCCATCACAAAAATGTCCCATGGCCATTTTTTCCGAGGTTGCTTCCCCGTGAATATCCACCAGAATAAATTTGGCTGTACTGCCGAGCGCGTGTTTTTTCAGCTCCGCATCCACTGCCGCGAAAGGATCATCAAGCGCATTCATAAAAATCTGCCCCATGACATTGATCACCAGCATTCCCCGGCCCCGCGCATCCTGCACCATCACACTGCCCCGTCCGGGCGTGCCTGCGGGATAATTGATCGGCCGGATCAGGCGGCTTTCACCGGCAATATGGCTTTTGGTTTCTTTCTGATCCCAAACATGGTTTCCCGTACTGATGACATCCACGCCGGCCTCGAAAAGTTCGTCGCATATTTTGGCTGTTATGCCAAAACCCGCCGCGGCATTTTCGCCGTTGATCACCACAAAATCAAGTTTAAGGCTTTTCCGAAGCTGCGGAATTTTTTGGGTGGCAAGCGCGCGCCCTGATCTGCCGACGATGTCCCCAAGATATAATATTCTCATGGTCTGTATACTTTCTGTTCCGTGACGATGATATCAAGGGGCTGGTCATTATCACCAACGGGAATATCATGTCTGAGCTGCCCGTCATAGGCCAGCCCGATAGCGGTAAATTCATGGCCCTCGCGCCGATAAAATTCAAGCGTTCGGTCATAAAATCCGCCGCCGTAGCCCAAACGATTACCCCGTTCATCAAAGGCCAAAAGCGGCACCAGAATAATATCAGGTTTCACATTGGCCCTCTGAGGGTCTGGCTCGCGGGTGCCGTAAGGGCCATCCTTCAGAGTTTCTTCCAAATCCCACTCTTTAAAGAACAGATTTTTGCCCGTCACAACCGGCAGCGCGCAGCGGCACTGGATGGCATTCAGGGCCTTCAATATAAAGAGGCCATCAACTTCGGTCTGGATCGGGTAAAAACCCGCGACCATATGCGGCTCATTTCGGCTGGCCTTGATGCCGCGCTGAACGTCACCTGCGATTTCCGGCAGCCTGAGGATATTAACGGCGATCTGCCGAACCACTCTATTATCGCCCAAGTCACCACCCAAATCATCAAGAGCCTTGCGATGCGCTTTCATTTCCAGACGTAACGCGGCTTTTTTCTGTGTCAATTCAGTCAATATTCAGGGCCAGACATTCAAATTCATAAATTTGGGTTTTAAAGTAAAGGTGGCGGAACCATCACTGCCGTAATTTTAGTTACATCCTCCGGAACCTATAAAATAGGTGGGCACCGCGTAATCGGACCACGATCCGAGCAGAGGCAGCTCCCTTCGGAATGATTATCGCCCCGGGGAAAAACAAACCACTAACAGGACAGTATCCACCGTCTCTATATGTAAGGCTCTATACTTGTTTCAGCAATAGCAGATATGATTTTAATTTAAGATTTATGAAATTCAGGATTTATGGATTATGGCAGAATCCAGCTCGCCGCCCCTTGGGCTTTCAAACAGGGCTTCGCAGAAATCAAACATGCCCCGATCCACATTCATGGTAAAGCTTTCGTCCTTTTCGTCGTTGCGGCCCATGACCCGCTGCCAGCGCACCTCTTTATCTGCGTTAATAAAATGAAGGCAGATGTCAAAGCCCTCCTGTTGCGCTAGGTCATAAAATTTTGCGCGATGTTCTTGCTGTAACAATCCAAGATCAAGCACGGCATCCACATCTAACGCCATCAGCTGCACAACCTGAGACCAGATGAGGCTTTCCATGCGTTCAATACGCGTCATGGCCCAGCTATATTCAATATCGCCGGTAAGGTCAGGTGTAAAGAGACACGTCATCCAGTGATCTATGGAAAAATGAACAGCGCGTATATCCCGGCATAACTTGGCGGCGAAAGTCGTTTTTCCGGCCCCAACCGGCCCACATATCAAATGGATTTTCGGCATGGCAAGCCCCTTCGCCTCAACAAATATAGAAATCAAAAAAGCCGGCTGGATAACTCCCGCCGGCTTTCGTAGAATTTCTGGAACTCAAATGATCTTAATAATTGTCATTAGGCTCTAAAATTTGACGTCCACGATATTTCCCTGTGCTCAGGTCAATATGGTGACGACGGCGCAATTCGCCGCTTTCATTATCTTCTACATATGTATCGACGCTCAAGCTATCATGTGAACGACGATTTCCGCGCCGATGCGGTGATATTTTCCTTTTAGGAACAGCCATTTTATTATCCTAACTTAACTATATATCCGGATGCATACCCATTATGTGGCACCATCTCTGCCCTTGAACAATGAAGCCCAAGGACTCTAAATCTCAAAATCAAATGTCTTATCGTTAAATGGGCCCTTAATGTCAAGTACTTCTTTAGGGATAAAGCCCGTGCAATACGCCAGAATGCAAAAAAAAACAAAAAACCGGAACAGAATGATAATCTCGGCTTGCATCCTGAATAAAGACGGGTATATTGCCGCCTGAAATGAGTGATGAATTAAATGATGAATCACTTAATTTTTATGTCCGTATGATGGATACGGAGAGGTGGCCGAGTGGTTTAAGGCGCACGCTTGGAAAGCGTGTATGGCAGCGATGTTATCGAGGGTTCGAATCCCTTCCTCTCCTCCATATTTTTTGTTATTTCTACTGTAAGCAAAAAAGTAAAATGTCATATATTTCATACAATTAGGTATATATTCCTTGTGTTTTTCGAGGCTTTTGGTTATGGTAATCTTCTAATTTTGCCATACAAAATGAGAAGAATCATGGGATCACTGCGGCGTGACAAATATATCAAATGGAGAGATGCGCGCGCTTATTATTATCGGCGGGTACCAAAAGATATTCTTGCCTTTGATGAAAGACGATTCATTGAAAAGTCTTTAGAAACGGATGACCCTTCTACGGCTGAGGTCAGACGTGACGCCTTAAATG
>UOFW01000240.1_pt1 | contig 49593 bp, 49 predicted proteins | sample 1989241 | NCBI WGS metagenome assembly UOFW01 (sample SAMEA4712195, study PRJEB27164) | hydrothermal vent metagenome | biome: marine basaltic hydrothermal vent biome; feature: marine hydrothermal vent; material: mineral | place: Pacific Ocean | collected 2011-06-14/2011-07-23 | depth 1719 m | reverse complement strand
CCACCAGATTTTCACGGCTATGGGTAAGGCGCACAGGCTCAAGCCCCTGACGGGTAAGCGCCAGAACGCTTGGCCGCGTTTTGTCCTGTAAGGCACAGGCCCAGGATTCGGCGGTTTCAACCGCATCGGCGGGGCGATAAGTGGCCAAATTTGGCATCACGCGCAGGCTCATTAAATGTTCAACCGGCTGGTGGGTCGGCCCATCTTCACCAAGGCCAATACTGTCATGTGTCATGACATAAATCACCCGTTGTCCCATCAGGGCGCTTAGGCGAATGGCAGAGCGACAATAATCGGTAAAGACCATGAATGTCCCGCCGTAGGGGATATATTCCCCGTGCAGCGCAAGGCCGTTCATGACCGCAGACATGCCAAATTCCCGAACGCCGTAATACATGTAACGGCCCGCAAAATCATCGGCGGTAATCGGGTCCTGATCTTTGGTTTTGGTATTATTTGATCCTGTCAAATCCGCAGATCCCCCGATGGTTTCCTGCAGAATGGGATTAATAACGCTGAGGGCCATTTCGGAGGCTTTACGGGTGGCAATCTTCACCGGATTTTCAGCCAGATCTTTTTTAAAGGCTTCAATAGCCGCGTCAAAATTAGCCGGAAGATCTTTATTTAACCGGCGGGTAAAGTCAGCTTTAATCGCCTCATCCAGACTGTCAAAGGCCATTTTCCATTTCTCGGCCAATCCTTTTGAGCGGCTGCCAGCATCACGCCAGGCGGTCAATATATCTTCTGGAATGACAAATGGGGCATAGGGCCAGTTGAGCATTTCACGGGCGGCGGCAATTTCCGTATCGCCGAGCGGTGCGCCGTGAACGCCGGAGGTGCCCTGTTTTGTCGGGGCACCGTAGCCAATGGTGGTACGGCAGGCAATCATGGACGGGCGATCGTCATTCTTGGCGGCTTCAATAGCCGCGTCGATCTCTGCCATGTCATGGCCGTTAATGGCTTGAACATGCCAGTCAGAGGCCGTAAAGCGGGCCATTTGATCGTCGGATACGGTGGCGCTTGTGCTGCCATCAATACAAATTTCGTTATCGTCCCAGAGTAGGATCATCTTGCCAAGTTGCCAATGCCCGGCCATGGATATGGCCTCGTGACTGATGCCTTCCATCAAGCAGCCATCACCGCAGATCACATAGGTATGATGATCAATGATGTCACCCATGCGGGCTTGCGACAATCTTTCGGCCAAGGCAAAGCCAACGGAAGAGGCAAGGCCTTGTCCAAGGGGCCCCGTGGTCATCTCAATACCGGGCAGTTCGCCAAATTCCGGGTGGCCCGCGCAGGGCTGGTGCAATTGGCGGAAATTTTTTATGTCATCCATGGTCGGATTTTCATATCCGGTAAGATGTAGCAGAGAATACAGCAGCATGGAGCCATGACCGGCGGATAATATAAAGCGATCCCGATTGGGCCATTCCGGCCATTTGGGGTCATATTTTAAATGTTTTGTGAAAAGCACGGTTGCGACATCGGCCATGCCCATAGGCATCCCCGGATGCCCTGAGTTTGCCGCCTGTACGGCATCCATAGACAAAGCACGAATTGCATTGGCCATATCGGTTTGTGAAGCTGTCATATTATTTTTACCGACTGTATAAAAATTGATGAAAAAATATCCAGATAAATTACCCAGTTAATGGCCGCACAATGAACGTTTGCGGCCCTTTCGTCAACCTGCTTGTATGATTTTTTATGTTTTTTAAGGCTTCTGAATTTTTTTTAATTATTTGTCTTCAAAAAGCTGTTTTAATTTGTAACAATGTCCCTTACGGTTTGAATCCGCTTCAGTAAAAAGAAAGCTGTGATTCTATAATTTCGAAGAAGGGGAAGAACATGCGAGAAAATAAAAAAACAATGAGCGCGGAACAGGCGCGGGCGGCAATGGAGGAGGCCTTGACACGTTTGGAAAGAACCTTGCTGAGCCGCGCGGCGCAAGGCGTGACCAGTTCGGGCGAGCAAGTGGTCTATATCGAACGGCTTGAAAGTGAAAATAAACAGATGAGCCGCGATCTGGTTGAAATGAAGAAACATTGCATTGCTTTAAAAAACGGTTATGAGAGTTTGGAAAAAAAATGCCAAAAACTGGAAGATGCCAATGATTCAGCGGAAAAGGAATTGGCCATTACCTTGCGTGACCTTGACCAGTTGATCGCCCAGAAAAGTTTGCATTAAAATTCATAAAAAGAATCACTCGAGGGACAAAATATGGCTAATGTAATTGTAAAATTCAATAATCAGGATTATCACCTCGCCTGTAAGAATGGGGAAAGCGAAAGGCTGTTGAAATTGGCCGATTATGTCAATGGCAAGGCCGATAAAATTGCAGATGTCATGGGGTCAGTCTCAGATATTCGCCTGTTGTTGATGACCGCTATCTTACTGGCCGATGAATTGGACGAAGCCCGCGACGGCAAGCCCATGGCCCTAAAAGATGATCAGGACCAAACCGCCCAAATGGAAAAAACAATCGTGAGTACCATCAAGCGCATTGAGGACATCACCCGTGAGGTTGACGCTACCTGAACTGACAGCATGAATCTTACTCTGCCATGACCTCATTTATCTCTACATTTTCCAATTCTGAATTTTCATGAAAATTATCCGCTATTGCCCTGAAGAAGGCAATAGTTTCGTGCTTGGAGCCGCGCTCATCCATGAAATTTAAGTCGGCTGAATTCTTGACGATGACAATTTTTTCTGGCTGATTAACATAAATATACTGGCCATAAACGCCGCCGGCAAAAAATTCGCCGGGGCGGGCGTCCGGGGCCAGCCACCATTGGAAACCATAGCCGAATTTATTTTTCCCCGGCTTGTTATAGGCAGAAGAGGGGCTGGTTACGGCCTTGACCCATGCTGCCGGAATGATTTGTTCGCCCTCCCAAGTGCCATTATTCAGGTAAAGCCGGCCAAAACGGGCATAATCACGGGTTGTCACATTCAGGCCGCCAAGGGCAAAGGCCGTGCCTTCGGAATCGGTTAGCCAGCGGGCGTCAGATTCCATACCGATTTTGGACCAGATATGGTCTTCGGCCTGCTGAACAAGGCTTTTGCCGGTAACGCGGCGCGCAATCATGCCAATGACATGCGTATCCATGGAAACATAATGAAATTCCAGGCCCGGCGGTTTTTCTTTTACCAGCGTGGTGGTAAATTCATCCAGCGATCCGCCAATGGCCAATATACGGCCCATGTGGTTAATATCTGAATAGAAATCGCCGTAATCCTCGTTCCATAACACGCCGGATGACATTTGCAACACATCACGAACCGGCACGCCTTCATAGCCGCTGCCGATCATTTCGGGCAGGTATTTTTCCACAGAGGCATTAATATCAATCAAACCATCATGAACGGGGATGCCGAATAATGTCACGGTGAAGGATTTTGCCATGGACCATGAAATCCGCAAATCATCCGCCCCTGTGCCTTGATAATATTGCTCGAAATTGATTTTATCATCTTTGATGACCAGCAGCGCCGTTGTTGCGCGGCGGCTTAAAAATTCGTCACTGGTGACGGTTTCGCCACGATAGGTAAAAATATCCGGTAATTCACCTAGGGATGTGCCAAATTCAAAAATATCACCGGATCGTTTGATAGGACTGGTTAAAAATATTTCATCCATATGAGAAAAATTATGGACGATATTTTCTTTTTCAAACAAAGTCATAGTGCCATAGAGTCGGCTCGCTTTTTCATGGTTAAAGGCAATGATCGCGGCAAAAACCAACAGCGCGAAAAACAAGACTACCCCCGTTAATCTCAGAAATTTAGCCATAGCTTTCCCTATATTTTTTTTAATCCTCTTTGCGCCAGCGTAGCACAGGATTGCGGGCGGCTAAAGTCTCATCTAGTCTTTTCAGGGGCGCAAGATAGGGCGCGCCGGTAAATAGGGCCGAATTCCCCGATTTCGCCTGCGTTACCAAATGGCGTAAGGCGCCGATAAATTGATCAACGGATCGCTTGCTTTCGCTTTCCGTCGGCTCGATCAGCATGGCCCCGTGGACAACCAGCGGAAAATACATGGTCATGGGGTGGTAGCCTTCGTCAATCATCGCCTTGGCAAAATCAAGGGTTGTCACGCCGGTACCCTCCAGAAAACGATCATCAAACAGACATTCATGCATGCACGGCCCTTCGAAACTTAACGTCATGATGTCTTGCAGTGACGCCATGACGTAATTGGCGTTCAGCACGCTGTCTTCGGCAACGCGGGCAAGGCCATCAGACCCATGTGACATCATAAAGGCCAGGGCGCGGATATTCATGCCCATTTGCCCATGAAAGGCGGTCATGCGGCCAAAACTGTCTGAGCCGCCCGTCACATGCTCCACCAACGCGAAACCATCTTCGCCATGAACCACATAAGGCACAGGGGCAAAGGGGGCCAAGGCCTCGGACAGAACAACCGGCCCTGCGCCGGGGCCGCCGCCGCCGTGGGGCGTAGAGAAAGTTTTATGCAGATTGATATGCATGGCATCAACGCCCAGATCACCGGGGCGCACCTTGCCGACGATGGCATTGAAATTGGCCCCGTCGCAATAAAAATATCCGCCCGCCGCATGAACCGCGTCCGCAATTTCAATGATGTCGCGCTCAAAAAGGCCGCAAGTATTGGGGTTGGTCAACATAATAGCGGCCACATCGGGCCCAAGGGCGTTTTTGAGGGCTTGCAAGTCAACACGGCCTGCTTTATTGGCAGGGATGGATTTGACTTTATAACCACATAAAGCTGCGGTTGCGGGATTGGTGCCATGGGCCGATTCAGGGGCCAGAACAATGGTGCGATTTTCGCCGCGCTTATCCAGCGCCGCCCGAATGGCCATCAGGCCGCAAAGCTCACCATGGGCGCCGGCTTTTGGCGACATGGCAACAGCGGGCATACCGGTTAATGTCTTTAACCAATGGGCCAGCCTGTCCATAAGGTCAAGCGCCCCCTGAACCGTAGAGATGGGTTGCAGGGGATGAATATCGCCAAGGCCCGGCAGACGGGCGACCTTTTCATTGATACGCGGATTATGTTTCATGGTGCAGGACCCCAGCGGGTATAACCCCATGTCAATGGCATAGTTTTTCCGACTGAGCCGCGTATAGTGGCGCAGGGCTTCCGGTTCGGACAATCCGGCAAGGCCAATCTCATTATCGCGGGTAATGCCGCCAAGACGGCTTTCAAAAACCGGCAAATCTTCAAGGTCAACGCCCGTGCGCTGAGTATCGCCAATTTCATATATGAGCAATTCATCCTGTTCCAAACCGCGGTTTCCCGTATGGGTGGTGAAGCTTTCCGGCGGTAGGCTGGCGGCGGTGTTGATGTCTGTGGGGCGACCTTGTTTATTCATCATTTTATCAGTTCCTTCAGGGCGCAGACCAGACGATCCATATCCTCTTCTGTCACGGTTTCCGTAACCGCCATCAGTAATCTGTTTTTCATATCAGGATCATTGGGGTAAAGCCGCGATAAAGGGACGCCGCCTAATATTTTCATATCAGCAAGCCGCTCGATGGCCTCTGCCGCGTCCATCGGTAATTCGACGGTGAATTCATTGAAGAAGGTTTTGTTCAAGAGCTTTACGCCCTCAATGAGCGCGATCTTGTCGGCAAGCTGCACGGCCTTGGCATGATTAAGCTGCGCCAGATGCCGAAATCCTTTTTCACCAAGCAATGTCATATGAATGGTAAAGGCCAATGTGCACAGGCCCGCATTGGTGCAGATGTTGCTGGTGGCTTTTTCGCGGCGGATATGTTGCTCGCGGGTGGACAGGGTCAGGACAAAGCCCCGTTTGCCGTCCGCATCCACCGTTTCGCCGCAGACGCGGCCCGGCATGGTGCGCACGAATTTCTGGCGCGTGGCGAGCAAGCCGACATAAGGCCCGCCAAATGTCAGCCCATTGCCGATGGATTGTCCTTCGGCGACCACGATATCGGCCCCCATGGCACCGGGAGAGCGCACCGCGCCTAAGGAAACAACTTCGGTCACAACCACAACCAGAAGAGCCTTTCGGGCATGCAGGGCTTCCGCCAATTTTGTATAATCCTGTATGTTGCCAAAAAAATCAGGATTTTGGACCACAACGCAGCTTGTGTCCTCATCAATCTGATCAATCAGGTCATCAGCTAAATAGATGTTTGGAGGATTGATCAGGGTTATATCTTCGGTAAATTTGGTCGCGCATTTGGTTACTTCAATATATTGAGGATGCAAACTGCCCGACAGGATGGCTTTTTTCTTGCGGCTGGCTCTTCGCGCCATCAGGACAGCTTCGCCGCAGGCGGTGGAACCGTCATACATGGAGGCGTTGGAGACTTCCATCCCCGTGATCTGGGCGACCTGTGTCTGGAATTCATACAGGGTCTGCAAGGTGCCTTGGGATATTTCCGGCTGATAGGGGGTGTAGGCTGTCAGAAACTCCCCGCGCTGAATCAAATGATCGACCGTGCTGGGCACATAATGGCGATAAGCCCCCGCGCCGCAGAAGAAAGGCACTGATCCCGCCGGAATATTCTTTTCCGCCATCGCCCGAAAGCCTCTGTCGACTTCCATTTCGGACATATGGCCGGGCAGATCGACATAATCCTTTAACAGGGCGGTTTCCGGCACATCCTTAAAGAGGTCATTGATCTCCTTGACACCGATCTTTTCGAGCATCTCTGTGCGGTCTGTTGGGCTAAGCGGTAAATAACGCATGGGTTTTAAAGCCTTTAAAATGTTACTATTCTAATCCGTCGATATAGGCTTTATAAGCCGCGGCATCCATAAGCTCGTCCAGCTCATCCTTATCGGAAATCGTCACCTTATAAAACCAGCCATCCGTTTCGGGATGGGCATTGACAAGGGCAGGATCACTTTCCAGACTTTCGTTGATGGCGATCACTTCGCCGCCCACAGGCGTATAGATTTCACTGGCGGCCTTTACGGATTCGACGACGGCGACCTCATCCCCTTTATCATAATTATTGCCAACCTCCGGAACTTCGATGAAGACGATGTCGCCAAGGGCATTTTGAGCATATTCGGTGATGCCAATGATGCCTGTTTCGCCTTCCATGGAAATCCATTCATGTTCTTCTGAATAGTATGTTGTCATAGTATTTCACCTATTTAGTTTATGTTTTTCGGTAATATTGTTGTTGTACAAAGGGCAATTTTGCCACATGGGCGGCGCGTGATTTCCCGCGCACGACAAGGAAAACCTCTGTGCCAATAGCGGCGAATTGTGGCTTGACATAGCCCATGGCGACCGGGCCGCCAAATGTGGGGCCAAAACCGCCGCTGGTAATGGTGCCAATTTCATGGCCTTCGGCATCCACAATAACGGTAGCTTCCCGCGCAGGCGCACGCCCCGTGGGCAGAATGCCGACGCGTTTTTTGGCGTAATTTTTGTTTTTTATCTGGGGCAGGATTATATGGTCACCGGGAAACCCGCCTTCTTCGCGGCGTCTTTTGCCGATGGCCCAGAGAAGAGAGGCCTCAACAGGCGTTGTATCTGTGGTTAAATCATGGCCATACAGGCATAAGCCGGCTTCAAGGCGCAGGCTGTCCCGCGCGCCAAGGCCGATGGCCTCGACTTCTTTTTCAGCCAGAAGGGCGCGGCAGACCTCCTCGGCCTTATGGGCCGGGATGGAAATTTCATGGCCATCTTCACCGGTATAGCCAGACCGGCTGATATAACATTCTGCGCCGCAGATAGTTACCTCGGCATAAGTCATAAAATCCATTTGATCGGCACCGGACGCAAACCGTGATAATACCTCTGCCGCCTTTGGGCCTTGCAGGGCGATCAGGGCGCGGTCGGTAATTTCGGTCAAGGTGAAGCCCTCAGGAAGATGGACCTTCATATGGGCAATATCCTGTGCCTTGCAGGCGGCATTGACCACCAGAAAAAGATCATCTTTCCGTTTGGTGATCATCAGGTCATCCATGATGCCGCCGTGATCATTGGTGAACATGCTATAGCGAATATGGTTGACGGACAGGTCTTTAATATTTCCGGGAACCAGACTTTCCATCCAGATGTCAGTATTAGGGCCGGTGATGATCACCTGGCCCATATGGGACACATCAAACAGGCCGGCGGCATTGCGGGTATGATTATGTTCCCCCATAACGCCAAGGGGATATTGCACAGGCATGGCATAGCCGGCGAAAGAAACCATTTTTCCGCCAAGCTCTTCATGCAAGGCAAAAAGAGGGGTTTTTAGAAGGTCACCAGTTTTTAAAGAATTGCTGGTATCGGCACTCAATATATTTCTCCAGAGCAAGCACTTTTGGCGCGCAAACCCGCGCCGTCGGTGCCCCCTCTGTCATAGGTACCTGAGAGATTTGACTTTTTGGTCTGCGCTGCCGCAAACTTTAAAGCTTACCCCGTCGGTGGGGTTTATTAAAAACCCGCTTTCCAGAGTGCCGTTAAATCCTGCGGTCCTTTATGCCTGAGAGTTTCCGGGGCGGTTGCTCCTTCGGCGCTGCCATAAACAGTCTCTCCCGCAGGGTCTGTTAGCATGACGCGCATAATAACCTTAATAGTTACAGAGTCAACGGGGAGCAACAGAAAGAGATAAGATATTGATCATAGGGGGGATATCTGCAATAAATAAACAAATTTGGATCTGATGGCCGTTAATGAAAGTCCTTTTCATTAAATATGGTGTTAATTGAACGCTTTACGAAGAAAGTCTGACAAAAATGAATGTTATAAAAATGATATTTTCATCTATTGGATGGATGTTCAGGGTATTTTGGAAATATTTTCGAAAATTTCAGTCTGTGGTGGGCACATTATTATTCATGCTATTGGTGTTATTCATTGGCGTTTCAATGTTTAAAGGCGACAAAATAACGGTGCCAGAATATGGGGCGTTGGTGGTGTCATTGGAAGGCGTCATACAGGAACAAAAAATATATAATGATTCGCCCTTGCAGGCTGTGGCAGGCGGCAAGCCACAAAAACAAACGATTCTCAGGGATGTGATTAAGTCCATAGATCTTGCGGCAGAAGACGACAGGATCACCCTGTTGATTATTGACACCAATAAAATGGCGGGGGCCTTGCCCTCAAAATTACATTATATTGGCGACGCCATGTCCCGTTTTCGGCAATCCGGCAAAAAAATTGTCACTTACGGTGATAGTTTCAGTCAGTCAGGATATTTGATTGCCTCTTATGCCGATGAAATATTTCTACACCCATATGGGGCTATTCTGCTAGATGGTTATGGGTCTTATCAGAGTTACTTCAAGGGATTTCTTGATAAAATAAAGGCAGAAATGCAGCTATTCCGGGTCGGAAAATATAAATCAGCCATGGAACCTTTTATTCGCAGTGATATGTCACCGGCCGCAAAAGAAGCGAACCTTGCATTGATCGGTGACCTATGGGCGCAATATACGCAGAATGTTGAGCAACAACGTGATTTAATCGTCAATAGTTTAATGTCTGATTTCGACAGCGTGGATGTCGATCTTGTGAATTTAAAGGGTGATATGGCGGCGCTTGCCATGCAATATGGTTTGGTGGACGGTCTGAAAAACCGTGCGGAATGGCGGAAATTTTTGGCAGAAGAATTAGGGGCCGAAAGCGCAGAATTAAAAAATAAAATCATTGGTTATCATGCGTATCTGGCGGCAAACGCGCATCGTGGCTTGCCGGCAAAAGAGATCATAGCCGTGGTCTATGTCAATGGAACGATTATGGATGGCCATCAGCCACAGGGAACGGCTGGCGGGGAGACGGTTTCCCGTCACCTGCGCGAAGCAAGGTTGAATGATAAGGTGAAAGCCATAGTCCTGCGCGTCGATAGCCCCGGCGGCAGCGTGTTTGCGTCTGAATTAATTCGGCAGGAAGTCCTTTTATTGAAAAAAGCGGGAAAGCCCGTTGTGACGTCTATGGGGTCAGTGGCGGCATCTGGCGGCTATTGGGTTTCGGCCAATACCGATGAAATATGGGCGTCTGCAACCACCATCACAGGCTCTATCGGTGTTTTTGGCGCCATCCCGAATTTTGAAGGCACCATGGCGGCCATTGGCATTACGACAGACGGTGTGGGAACGACGCCTCTTTCAGGCACGGGGGTCAGCAGACCTTTACCCGAAAAGGTCAAGGTTATCGTTCAAAGCAGCGTTGAAAATATTTACGATAAATTTCTGAAAATCATTTCCGAAGGCCGCAATATGACCGCGGAACAGGTGAATGAAGTTGGGCAGGGACGCGTCTGGACCGGAAGCCGGGCACTGGAACTCGGTCTGGTTGACAAGCTTGGCAGTTTTGAAGATGCCGTGGCATCAGCCGCCGCGCGCGCCGAAATAACAGATTATAGAATAGCCTTCTGGGAAGATGAAATTCCGTGGGAGATGAAGCTCATAGCAGATATCATAGAGCGAAATGCAGCGGTTGGGGCGATGGTGCTGGCAAAGACAACCAGCCCGCAAGATATTCTGGCGGCAAAAATTCTGGATAGTCTGTTCATATTCGGTCAGTTGAACGATCCAAACCATGCTTATGTTTTGTGTCTTAGCTGCCGGGATATGATAGGTAGCCGTAAATAAATCCAAGATTCTTTTTAAAAGTATATTTACGTATGACGAAAGATATGAATGTTTTTATTGCCAACCCCCGAGGCTTTTGCGCCGGGGTGGATAGGGCAATTCAGATCGTTGAAATCGCGCTGGAAAAATACGGCGCGCCGGTATATGTGCGTCATGAGATCGTCCATAATAAATTTGTCGTCGAAGGGCTCAAGCAGCGCGGGGCTGTTTTTGTTGATGAATTGGATGAAGTCCCCGAAGGCGTGCCGGTGGTTTTTTCGGCTCACGGTGTGCCAAAATCAGTGCCCGAGGAGGCGCGCCGCCGTAATATGCTTTATGTGGATGCCACCTGTCCATTGGTGAGTAAGGTGCATAGGGAAGCCGAGCGGCATGAGAAATCAGGATCAGAAATTATCATGATCGGTCATGCCGGCCATGCGGAAGTCGTAGGCACCATGGGGCAGGTTGCCAAAGGCCAGATCACGCTTGTGGAGACGCCCGAAGATGTGGCCTCACTCGATTTGCCGGATACGGCCAATGTGGCTTATATCACGCAGACCACGTTGTCTGTGGATGACACGGCAGAAATCATTGCCGCTCTTAAGGCAAAATTCCCCGGCATAAGTGATCCGAGGAAAGAGGATATTTGTTACGCGACCACCAACCGTCAGGGGGCAGTTAAAGAGCTGGCGACAAGGGCCGAGGCCGTGTTGATTATCGGCGCGCCCAATAGTTCCAACTCAAAACGTCTGGTGGAGGTTGCCCATAGAGAAGGCTGTAAATCCATGTTGATACAACGGGCTGCGGATATTGACTGGGCCTGGCTTGAGGGGGTGACGAATGTTGGCATATCTGCGGGGGCGTCCGCGCCGGAAGTATTGGTGGAAGAGGTGATATTGGCCTTTCGCGCGCGCTATAACATTACGCTCGAAACGATCATGACCGTTGAAGAGAATGTTCAGTTCAAATTGCCGGCCCTATTGACGAAGGAGAATTGACAATGGCCGTTTACACCCCTGTTAATGCAGAAGAAATCGCCGCGTTCATCGCCGGTTATGACGTGGGAGCGGTGGTCTCTTTTAAGGGCATAGCCGAAGGCGTTGAAAATACCAATTATATCCTTCAAACCAGTATGAATTCTTATATTTTAACCTTGTATGAGAAGCGGGTTAATCCTGATGATTTACCGTTTTTTCTGGGGCTGATGGATCATCTTGTTCATAAGGGGGTTAATTGCGCCGCGCCCGTGCAGGACAAAAGCGGAAATATTTTGCAAAACCTATGTGGCCGGCCAGCGGCATTGATCAGTTTTCTGCCCGGCCTGTCCATAAACAGGCCGAAAAATAAACAATGTCATCAATTGGGGCGCGCTTTGGCAGAAATGCACGAAGCCGCAGCGGATTTTGATTTAACACGCAAGAACGCGCTGTCGGTTGATGGTTGGCAAGATCTTGTCACGCAATGCGGGGATCGCGCCGATGAGGCTATGGAAGGCCTGAAAGACCTTCTCCTTGAGGAGATGATTTATTTAAAAGCCCATTGGCCAACGGGCCTGCCCGAAGGGATTATACATGCGGATTTATTTCCCGATAATGTGTTTTTTATGGCCAGTGAATTATCCAGTGAACTTTCCGGCCTGATTGATTATTATTTCGCCTGCAATGATATATTGGTTTATGACTTGGCAATCTGCATAAATGCGTGGTGTTTCGAAGCTGACGGGGCCTTTAATGTGACCAAGGCAAACCGTCTGTTGCGCGGCTATGAAAGCGTGCGGCCTCTGTTAGCTCAAGAAAAGGATGCTCTGTCAATTTTATGTCGGGGCGCGGCATTTCGTTTTCTGTTATCGCGGCTTTATGATTGGTTAAATCAGGTGCCGGGCGCCTTGGTGCAGGTCAAGGAACCGGCGGAATATATCGCTAAACTTAAATTTCATCAGGCGGTGGAAAAACCGTCTGAATATGGCCTGATTGAATATGGATTGAATATATGAAAGAAGTCGTTATGTATACGGATGGGGCCTGTTCTGGAAACCCGGGGCCGGGGGGCTGGGGCGCTTGGCTGATTTCTGGAAAACATCGTAAGGAATTGACCGGCGGAAAGGCGGAAACCACCAATAACCAAATGGAATTGATGGCTGCTATCGAAGGGCTAAAATCCTTAAAAGGCCCGTGCCATGTGACCCTTTATACCGACAGTGTTTATGTCAAGGATGGCATTACCAAATGGATTCATAACTGGAAAAAGAACGGCTGGCGCACAGCAAACCGCAAACCCGTTAAAAATGCCGAACTGTGGCAGGCCTTGGACGTCGAAGTGGAAAGCCATGACATCACTTGGAAATGGGTCAAGGGTCACAACGGTGATCCGGGCAATGAAAAGGCCGATGAATTGGCGCGCCAGGGTATGGCAAAATATCAATTTAACCGGTAGGATATAACCAGTAGGATATAGTATGTCACGAGATGATCTGTTTAAAGCCATTGATGTGGCGGATGAAGTGAAACTTCGGGCCATTCTGGCAAAAGATAAAACACTGGCTTCAAGCCGCAGTTCCGACGGTGTTTCGGCTATATTATTTACGCTTTATCTGGCCAAATATGACCTGACCCGGGCCTTGCTCGAGCCGGGGCCGGAGCTGGATCAGTTTGATCTTGCGGGCCTTGATATGCCTGATGAACTTGCGCGGTTTCTTGAGGCAGAAAGCGATATTGATCATCTGAGCGGAGATGGTTTTTCGGCATTGCATCTGGCCTGTTTTTTTGGCTCACTGAATGCGGCGAGCCTGTTGATAGAAATGGGCGCGAATGTTAATATTCATGCGGGTAATATGTCGGATCTTCGGCCGCTTCATAGCGCCTGCGTCGCCGGACAAGGCCTCATTGTTGGCCTATTGTTAAAAGCCGGTGCGAAAGTCAATGTGATTCAGGCCGGGGGCTATACCCCGCTTATGGCGGCGGCCAGCCTTGGCAATGCGCCGGTGGTGGATATGCTGCTGGAATATGGGGCTGATGTATCTGTGAAATCAGACGACAACAGAACAGCCGCCAATTTTGCCGAGGCTGCCGGCCTTGATGCTCTGGTGGACAGACTTCGGGCTATTTCCTCTGCGTGACAGGCGCGATGGGATTACGCGTTTCTGTCATATGTATTTCGACGATGGTTATTTCATGGCTTTGGCCGTCCCATGTCTTTTCGGGTTGTAATCTCTGGAAGATGAATGGCTGTGAACAATTTTCCAGTTGCCATCAATAAGCCGGAAAAGATAGGTCTGATAGCCGCCCTTATCAAATGTTTTGCCATTTTTTCTGACCTTGCCTTTCACGCGCTGGTCGGCGATGGCCCAGGCAAAATCCTTTTCAAAATTGATTTCGATATTTGAAATATCAATGGTCAGATATTCCAGCGCGGTTTTCTCCGGCTCGACATGCCTCTTGATCAGGTCATCCAGCGGGGTATTCTGCCCGCCGCTTTCGATGCTGCGAAAACCGTCAAAATCCAGATCTTGCCAATAAGGGGGCATCAGAAATGCGAAAAGATGGGCAGGCTTCCGGTTATTGAGTATATTCAGGCGGCAAACAGGCAAAAAAAAGCAAGGCCTGTAAGCCTTGCTTTTTTCTATATATTTTTTTAATATATTATCATTAGTCGAATATTAATCACGAATACTATTATTTTTTATTTTATTTATTTTTTATTCGACGTGCTGGTGGTGTGGTGTAGATTTTTCCCTCCCGAGACTTGAGCCTCACGTTCGAATTGGACAATAGGGGAGCTGATACTTGTTGTCATCAACAAATAACCTGTCTGGATAAATTTTTACGGTATTGTTACAAAAATGTCACAAGTCTATTAGGATAGACAATGATAGATAAGGGCTTATTTTATGCGACTTATAAGAGAAAAAACTATATGGCGATGTATTTTTGCAACGGTATTCATTAACAAAATGTTAATATTCCCAAGTGCTTCGGATGAAAGAGAAACCTATATAACGGTTGAATCCTGCCGTATATTAATGGAACATATTCCCGCAGATGACGTGTCATATAAGGGCGGTGTGGATGGGCGCGGAAAGGCTGTCAAATCCGCTGATTTATATGAAAGTCCTGATCTTGGCCTCAAAGACAAAATTATTTTTCAGCTGATTCTCGATGTGGCTAAAGAAAATAGGGGCAGCGCAAATGCGCAAAAACAGTTTCAGGAACATCCCGGCTTGCTCGGTTATCTGAACTTGGGCCAGATCATCATAAAGGATGGCAGGGTGACGCTTGATGGTAAGCCACTTGCCGGGAAGAATAAGGCGACATTATATAAGTTTTGCGCAAAGAACAGAAAAGCTCCCCGTTAAAAGTCATTTGCCGGGCATTAAAAGCCTGTTCATAATGGTGTGATCCGTCTATAAAATATACAGTTATTATTTTGCCAAGATTATATGACATACAAGGTTTTTATTATGCGTCTTTCATCCTTATTTATGCCCACACTTAAAGAAAACCCGGCGGATGCGCAGGTTATTTCCCATCGGTTGATGCTGCGGGCGGGCCTAATCCGGCAAACCAGCGCGGGCATCTATATATGGCTGCCCATGGGCCTGCGGGTACTGCGTAAAATTGAGCAGGTTGTTCGGGAAGAACAGGATAGAGCCGGGGCGCAGGAAATATTGATGCCCACGATCCAACCGGCGGAACTTTGGCAGGAAAGTGGTCGTTATGAGGCTTACGGTAAGGAAATGCTGCGGATAACGGACCGTCATGACCGCGAGATGCTCTATGGGCCAACCAATGAGGAAATGGTCACAGACCTGTTCCGCAGTAATGTGAAATCCTATAAAGACCTGCCTTTGATGCTTTATCATATTCAGTGGAAATTCCGCGATGAGATTCGTCCGCGTTTTGGGATCATGCGGGGGCGTGAATTTTTGATGAAGGATAATTACAGTTTCGATTTGAACGAGGAAGCGGGCCGTATTTCCTATAATAAAATGTATGTGGCTTACCTGCGAACCTTTGCCCGCCTTGGGCTTGTGGCCATACCTGTTCGCGCGGATACCGGCGCCATCGGCGGTGACTTGAGCCATGAATTTCAGATTTTGGCTGAAACCGGCGAAAGCACGCTTTATTATGACAAGGCGATTGAGGATTTTGATCTGGCGAGTCTGACCGGTGATATTGAGGCGGATACTATTGAAAAACTGCAAAGCCTTTATGCCATGGAAGAAGAAAAACATGACGCGGACAATTGCCCTGTTGCCGCAGAAGACCTCCGGCGGGCAAAAGGCATTGAAGTCGGGCATATTTTCTTTTTTGGCACCAAATATTCCGAAAGCATGAATGCCAAGGTCACCGGGCCGGACGGCAATCTCGTGCCCGTTGAGATGGGATCATACGGCGTAGGTGTGTCGCGCCTTGTGGGGGCATTGATTGAGGCCAATCATGATGAAAACGGCATTATCTGGCCCGAAGTGGTCGCGCCTTATAAAATAGGATTGATTAACTTGCGTATTAAGGATGAGGTCTGCGCGGCGGCTTGCGATGACATTTATCAGCGGTTGACGGATAAATCTGTTGAGGTTTTATATGATGACCGCGACATGGGCGCTGGCGGCAAATTTGCCGATATGGATTTAGCCGGCTTGCCATGGCAATTGATCGTCGGGCCGCGCGGCTTGAAAAATGGCTTGGTCGAATTGAAAAACCGGGCCACCGGGGACAGGCAGGAGCTGACCCTGGAAGATGCTATTAGTAAGCTGGGGGCTTAAAGACATGTTTAAAACCTATGAATGGATGGTGGCCTTTCGCTATCTGAAAATCAGAAGCAATGAAGGTTTCGTCACTCTGGTCGCTCTTTTTTCCCTGCTTGGCATTGCTATCGGGGTTATGGTTCTGATTGTTACCATGTCTGTGATGAATGGCTTTCGCGAAGAATTGCTCAGTAAGGTCATCGGTTTTAATGGCCATATGCTGTATCAACCGGCGGGCGGGCGCATGAGCGATTATGATGATGCGGCGGCGAAACTGAAACAGATCGACAATGTGACCAAGGTTCTGCCCATCATTGAAGGGCATGCGCTGGCAACCTTTGGCAGCTATAGCGTTCCCGCCTTGGTGCGCGGTGTGCGGGCCGATGATTTGCGGCAGATGACCTTGATTTCGGATAATATCAAAGTTGGGTCGCTGGCGGAATATGGTCAGGAGGATAATGATATTATCATTGGCAAAAGACTTGCCGATAAATATGATCTTGGGGTGGGTGATCTGGTCACTTTGGTTAGCCCGCGCGGGCGGGTAACGCCCTTTGGCACTGTGCCGCGTATCGCCAATTATCAAATCAAGGCAATTTTTGAAGTCGGCGAATATAATTATGATACCAGTTATTTCTTCATGCCTTTAAAACAGGCCCAAAATTATTTTCAATATGGCGATGAGGCAGGGGCCTTGGAGATTATCCTGACCCATCCTGATATGATTACCAAAATGTTTGATGAGGTAGAACAGGTAACCCGCCAGATTGGCCCCGGGGGCCGGCTGATTGATTGGCGTATTTTGAATCAAAGCTTTTTTAATGCGCTGCAAGTGGAACGAAATGTGATGTTTATCATTCTCTCTTTCATTATTCTGGTGGCGGTATTTAATATCATTTCGACCATGATCATGATGGTTAAAAATAAAACCCGCGATGTGGCTATTCTGCGCACTATGGGGGCGACCAGTGGGTCAATATTAAGAATATTTTTCATTGTCGGTTCTTGCATCGGGGTGCTGGGTACGATGCTGGGTACGCTTATGGGACTGTCGATTGCCTATAATGTTCAATCCATCATGGATTTTATTGAAAAATGGACAGGGCTTAGCCTGTGGGAGGGGGAGATACGTTTTCTGTCACAGGTGCCGTCTATTGTCGAGCCTCGGGAAATAATGATCGTTGTTGGCATGGCTCTGATTTTAAGTTTTTTTGCCACATTGCTGCCGGCATGGCGGGCGGCAAAGCTCGACCCTGTAAAATCCATGCGGTATGAATAGGGGGCATGTCATGAACTATAATATTCTGGAACTTAAAAATATTCACCGGCATTTCATTCAGGGTAATAAAGACCTGCATATCCTGAAAGGCGTAGATTTTACCCTGAAAAAAGGCGAAGTGGTCACTTTGGTGGGCGCGTCCGGATCGGGCAAATCCACCTTGCTACAGATCGCCGGACTTCTTGATGCGATGAATGAGGGCGAGGTCATCATCGACGGCGAAAATTGCGGCGGCCTGACCGATAACAGACGCACCCGCATTCGTCGTCATGATGTTGGCTTTATCTATCAATTTCATCATCTGTTGCCGGAATTTACGGCCCTTGAGAATGTCATGCTGCCGAGGATCATTGCGGGTCGCTCCAAGAGACGGGCCAGAAAATCTGCCAGCAAGATGCTTGAAAAACTGGGCCTTGGGCAACGCCTTGATCACAGGCCGTCCGAATTATCCGGCGGGGAACAGCAAAGGGTGGCCATTGCCCGCGCGTTAATCAACAAGCCAAAAATTCTGCTGGCTGATGAGCCGACAGGAAATCTTGACGAGGCCACAGGAAACGGCGTTATGAATGAGCTTTTGCGCCTGTCACGGGAAGAGGGTATTTCCGCCCTGATCGCCACCCATAATAGCCAGCTGGCGCAAAAAATGGATCGCTGCGTTACGCTGCATAATGGGTTATTGAGCTAGAAGAGGACCAGTATGAGCACAGGCGCGAATTTCATACATCTGAGGCTACATTCGGCCTATTCCCTTTCCGAAGGGGCGATCCATGTGAAGGCTTTGGGCAAGCTCTGCCATCAGCATAATATGCCGGCCGTTGCCATCACCGACAGCAATAATATGTTTGGCGCGTTAGAGGCGTCTTTGGCCTTGCCAGAGGCGGGTATCCAGCCGATCATTGGCTGCTCGCTTGCCATTCGTCACGAGATAACGCAGGATTCGCGGTCTTTTAAGGCGCCGGAGCCGGGCTGGATCATTTTGCTGGCCCAAACGAAACAGGGCTATCAGAATTTGATGTATCTGGTCAGCAAGGCCCATATGGAAAGCGAACCATCAGAGACCCCGCAAATTAATCTTGGGGAAATAGAAGGCTTTTCGGACGATCTTATTTGCCTCTCGGGCGGGCCAGACGGCCCGGTGGGTAAATATCTTGCTGTGGGCAGCACGCATGCCTTGTCGCAGGCCGAGGATATGACGCAAAAACTTAAAAAGCTGTTTCCCGAACGGTTTTATATGGAAATCATGCGTCACGGCATGGCACCCGAAGAAAAAACCGAAGAAAATTTCATCAATCTGGCCTATAAACTGGATATTCCTCTCGTGGCCACCAATCAGATTTTCTTTCCTGAAAAGGAAATGTACCAGGCCCATGATGCCCTGCTGTGTATTGCCGGCGGCAATTATGTGGAACAGGATGACCGGCGCAAATTAACACCGGAACATTATTTCAAATCGGCAGAGGAAATGACGGAACTTTTTGCCGACCTGCCCGAGGCCATTCACAATACGGTTGTTATCGCCCAAAGATGTGCCTTTAAGGTGCCGACAGTTGACCCGATTCTGCCGAATTTCACGGATGGTTCTGCCAGTGAGGCAGAAGCTTTGGAAGAAATGGCCCATGAAGGCCTTGAAGTGCGATTGATGGCCTATGTCTATAACGGGGAAGAGAGGCCGGAAGCACAAAAGGACTTGGCCAGGGCCTATTGGGAACGTATAAAATTTGAACTGACTATCATCAATCAAATGGGTTTTCCGGGGTATTTCCTGATTGTTGCCGACTTCATTCAATGGTCAAAGAAAAATAATATTCCGGTGGGACCGGGCCGGGGATCCGGGGCGGGATCTGTGGTGGCTTGGGCCTTGATGATCACCGACCTAGACCCCTTGCGTTTTGGCCTTCTGTTTGAGCGTTTTCTTAATCCTGAACGGGTATCCATGCCCGACTTTGACATTGATTTTTGTCAGGACAAACGCGAACGGGTGATTAAATATGTGCAAGAGAAATATGGCGAGGCCCAAGTGGCGCAGATCATCACCTTTGGAAAGCTGCAGGCCAAGGCGGTCATCCGTGATGTGGGCCGCGTGCTTCAGATGCCTTATGGTCAGGTAGACCGGCTGTCGAAATTAATTCCGGTCAATCCCGCCAATCCCATGACTCTGGCCGAGGCCCTGGAAAGCGAAGTAAAATTACGTTATGAACGGGATAATGATCCTTCTACGGCCCACCTCATTAAAATGGCTTTGCAATTAGAAGGCCTGAACCGTCATGCCTCAACCCATGCGGCGGGGTTAGTGATCGGGGATCGGCCCCTTGATCAACTGGTGCCTCTTTACCGCGATCCCAAGTCTGATATGCCGGTGACCCAGTTTAATATGAAATATGTTGAGCAGGCCGGACTGGTAAAATTTGACTTTCTGGGTTTGAAAACTTTGACCGTTCTGGCCAAGGCGATTGAGAATATCGCCGTGCGGGATATTCATGTTGATTTGGAAAAAATCGCGCTTGATGATAAGGCAAGTTACGAATTATTCAGCAGCGGCAAGACGACCGGCGTGTTCCAACTGGAAAGCAGCGGTATGCAGAATGTGTTGTCCCAGTTAAAGCCCGATAGTTTTGAGGATATCATAGCGGTCGTCGCGCTGTATCGTCCGGGGCCTATGGATAATATTCCGCGTTATATTGCCTGTAAGCACGGCGAAGAGAAACCGGATTATCTGCATCCTTTACTCGAAGGAATACTGACCGAAACCTACGGCGTGATTATTTATCAGGAACAGGTCATGCAGATCGCGCAGATCCTGGCGGATTATTCTTTGGGGGAAGCGGATCTTTTACGCCGCGCCATGGGTAAAAAAATTGCCGCAGAGATGGATAAACAACGGGCGCGTTTTCAGGAGGGCGCAGATAAAAAGGGTGTTGATGCAAAGCAAGCGGCCAGTATTTTTGATCAGGTGGCAAAATTCGCAGGCTATGGTTTTAACAAAAGTCACGCGGCGGCCTATGCCTTGATCTCTTATCATACGGCTTATCTCAAAGCCAATTATCCGGCGGAATTCATGGCGGCTATCATGTCGCTTGACCTGACGAACACGGATAAACTGGCCATTTTTAAACAAGAAGTGAAGGCCATGGGGCTGGAAATTCTGCCGCCCGATATTAATAAGTCCGAAGTTGAATTTTCCGTGGAAGTGATCGCGGGTAAAAAAGATGAGGATAACGTGGGCGGCGCAAAAGGCGACGGCATTTTGCGCGGGGTGCGATATGGTTTGGCGGCCCTGAAAAATGTCGGTGCCGGTGCCATGGAAGGTCTGATTGCTGAACGCACAAAGAATGGCCCCTTTAAGGACGTGGCGGATTTTTGCAGCCGGCTTGATACCAAACATGTCAATAAACGCGCCTTGGAGAATCTGGCGAAAGCCGGGGCCTTTGACGGCCTTAATCCCAATCGCGCACAGATGCTGGCCTCGGTCGAAATGGTCTTGAAACAGGCCAGTTCCGCCACCGAACAACGCAACAGCAGTCAGGTTAATCTGTTCGGTGATGTGGTGTCGGATCAGGCCTTGGCAATGCCCGATATGATAGATTGGCAATTGATCGAACGGTTGAATTATGAAAAAGAAGCCATCGGTTTTTATCTGTCCGCTCATCCCCTTGATGCCTATACCCAAGTTCTGGAGCGGCAAAAAATCACGCCGTCTGTTGAACTTGAACGTAAAGCACGCGGCGGGACAACGGTTCGGCTCGCCGGAACCATTCAGAATATCCGCATTATGAAAAACAAGCGCGGCAAGAAATTCGCCTTCATCGGTCTTTCTGATGCCTTTGGCGGCTTTGAATGTATGGTGTTTTCTGAATTGCTCGATAGCGCGGACGAGGTTTTACAGGTGGGTCAATCCATCATCACGACGGTCGAAGCCAGCATCCACCCGGAAAAAGGCCTGCGGGTTACCGCCAAAAGCTTTGCTGCCATAGAGGTTGTCGCTGCTGTCGCTGCCAAGGGGCTCGAAATATTTCTGACTGATGAAAGCCCCATCGCGGCCATTCATGACCTGCTGGAAAAATACAAAGGCGGCAACGGATATATCACTTTTAAAATAAATGTCATGGACGAAGATGAATATGACATCGACATTGAACTTAAAGACAAATACAAAGTCTCCCCCGACATCCGTCCTGTTCTGATGATCATGAAAGGCGTAATGGATGCCAGAGAGATATAGGAAAATAGGCCCCCGAAGTTTGGGGGCCGAAGTCGGGTGGGAAGAGAAGGCGCGTTAATAGCCGGGTTCTGGAATGGCAGGCCCCAATTTCCATGAACCATCAGGCTGCAAACAAGATTGACCATATGCCGGTACGCTCTGTCCACCGACGGTAATGGTGGTTTGATATTCACGTACCTGCTGGCAGGCGTTATTATTATGTGCCACATTTTGTTGTTGAACCGGTTGTTTATGAGTCCATTGCTGTTGTTTGGGCTGCACAAGGACGGGCTGTTGTTGTACGTAAACCGTCCGGCCATAATTGCTGCCGCGTTGATTGTTGGTCATGGCATGGAACAATAGGCCCCCTGCGAGCATGCCAAAGACAAGTTCGTTGCCCCTATGCGGATTGTTATAGCGATTTTTATAGCGCCAGCTATGGTCACGCCGATGGTTGTTACGATAATTATGCCGCCAGCCATGTTTTTTGTCGTAATTGTTGTACCCATGGTGGTTACGTTGTTTATTGTGTTTTGGATCTGCCAAGGCTTGTGCTGCCGGGGCCAGCCCGAATATTGTTAGCCCCAATATAAATATGGTGGTTTTAATCGTTCGGTTAATGTTACCCATCTTTCAGCTCCTTCACATTTTACAGCCTCACCTGCATCGTGAAATAACTATAGCTTTTTAAAAGTGAATGATGGATGAACAGTATTTTACGTCTTTATTTTTTTGCATGTTTTTGAATGGTTGCGTAAATTATTTCAATAAATTTTTCAGGTTTCAAAAACCCACCACCCCATGTTTCATTCAGGTTCTTTAAGGGATCACGTTTGATGGCTTCTTCGAGGGGCAATCCCTCTTGCGCCAAAGGTTCCAAGTTTTTCACGACCTCGGCCAACATCTGTTGGTAATCCTGCAAATCCTGTTTATTTGCAAGCGGGCCATGGCCAGGAATAATCTTGGTCTGATCATCAATTTGGCCGAGGATATGTTTCACTGTTTTTATCATGCCGTATATAGAACCGCCAGCGCCGCTATCAATATAAGGATAAAGACCGTTAAAGAATATGTCGCCGGCATGGATCGCATTTTTATTTTTGAAGAATATCACGCTATCGCCGTCCGTATGGGCGTTGGCAAAATGTTGGGCTTGTATTTCAAGGCCGTTCATATGGAAGGAAACCCTGTCATTAAACGTTACCACAGGCAGGGCGGCCTTTGGGGCTGCGGGAATATTCATGTTGAAATCTTTCATGAACTGGTCGCTATTGAGTCTTTTATAAACATTATCATGGGCGACAATGATCACGCCTTCATTACCAAGGTTTTCATTCCCGCCTGTATGGTCAAAATGCCAATGGGTATTGATCACAAATTTTACAGGCTTAGGGGAAATTTCTTTAATTGCCGCTAAAATTTTGGGGGTCAGCGGGGCAAATTGATCATCAATCATGAAAATACCATCTACCCCCGAAGAAATACCGATATTGCCGCCAGCTCCCTGAAGCATATAGAGGCCATCATCCACTTTTATGGTTTTTATTTCCACAGAATCATATTGATTCTGCGCGAATAGAATATTGGTTAAGCCGATGAAAAGGGCCGCCGTTAAAGCAATTATATATTTCATATTATTTCTCAATTTCTTAGGGTTAAAAAATCTTCTATTTTCTGGAAGACATCTTCGAACATTTTTGTGGTCAGCCTTTTGGTATTGGTATTATAGCGCGAGCAATGATAGCTGTTGATCAAGGTAATATCCTTGCCAAAATTATCGCCCAGAGGATGAAGGGCGCCGTGGGCAAATTTAAAGGCGGATTTTTTCTTGCCGAATGTGCGCAAAACAGAATTATGGGCCACCAGCCCAAGGGCAAGGACGATACGAAGCCGTGATGAATTGTTAATCTGATTAATTAAAAAAGGCCGGCAATTATCTTCTTCTTCGGCGACCGTTTTATTTTGCGGCGGTACGCAGCGCACCGCATTGGTGATGAGCGTATTTTTTAAGCTCAAGCCATCGCTTGCCACGGATTTATATATGCCGTTCGTATAGCCAAATTTGGCTAACGTGGCAAATAGCAGGTCACCGGCATAATCCCCTGTAAAAGGTCGGGCGGTTTGATTGGCCCCCTTCATGCCCGGTGCCATGCCAACGATCAGCAATTCATGATCTGGATCACCAAAGGAGGGCACGGGGCCATTGTAAAAGGCAGGATATTTTTTCTTATTTCCTACCCGAAAATCGGTCAGGCGTGAGCAAATAGTACAATTTTCAGGGGCATCACCCGCCATGAAGGTGGCTTTAACAGGGGATGTTGACATTAACCTTGTCCATCTTTTGGCCCAGCTGAATCATGGGAATGGTGGCCGTCATGATTAAGGTTCGCTTGAGACGGACGGCCAAAATCGCCGTCCAGATCGGATAATTCTATGAAATTATCGGCTTGCCGGCGCAGTTCATCCGCGATCATGGGCGGGAAGGTTTTTGTGCTGCTGATGACCGTGACGCGAACCCCTTTGCGCTGTACGGCTTCGACCAGCCGTCTGAAATCACCGTCACCGGAAAAGAGCACCATATGATCCACATGGTCGGCCATGCCCATCATATCAATGGCAAGCTCCATATCCATATTGCCTTTGATTTTTCTTTCGCCCCGGCTATCGGTGAATTCCTTGGTTGGTTTGGTGATCAGGGTGAAACCATTGTAATCCAGCCAATCGACCAGGGGACGCAGCGGCGAATATTCCTGATCCTCCAATAGAGCCGTGTAATAATAAGCCCGTAACAATATGCCCTTTTCCGAGAAGAATTTTCTTAAATTTTTATAATCAATGTCGAAACTTAAAGCCTTGGCGGTGGCAAATAGATTGGAACCATCAATAAATAACGCCAGCTTTTCGTTGGGATGAAAATACATCATTTCAAAAATCCTAAAAAATTACATAAAATATGAGGCTATTGTAGCATATTTCTGATTTCTTTGGCATATAACTATTTTTATCGGGAAAAGATATGATTCTTATTGGATTGGGCAGTAATTTAAGTGAGGGTAATTCAGCCTCGCCGCGATCAATGCTGGCGGCGGCTCTTGCGGAAATGCCGGCATGGGGTATTGACATCGTTGCCTTGTCACATTTTTATGAATCCGAACCTGTGCCAAAATCAGACCAGCCATGGTTTGTTAATGCGGTCGCCGTCGTGGAAACGGGTCTTTCACCGGAAGACCTGTTGAATGTTCTTCATGACATTGAAACAAAACTTGGCCGAACGCGACGTATTAGGTGGGAAGCGCGGATCATTGATCTGGATATCATTGCCTATGATGATCGTATTTACCCATCCCCGGATGATGGCCCGGATGATGGCCCGGATGATTGGCATAACGCGACAGGAGAAGGCCATATAACGCATCAAGTTCAGGATATGGTCATTCCCCATCCGCGAATGCATGAAAGACTATTTGTTTTGACTCCCCTTATGGATATATGCCCGGAATGGATACATCCGGTTTATGGAAAAACAGCGAAATCCTTTGCCCGTGAATTGGCGGCGCAGGGAAATCAAGAAAATAAAGGATTAATTCGGCGAATTTAATCAAATGTCCTTTTTTGGAAAACTATGGTATATCAGGCTTTACAGATAAGAATTTGGGTTGTATAAACCGCGTTTGGCATTATGTTCGCTTTTGCAGCTTAGCTTGTGGCGCGGACTTATAGATTTGGAGAAAGAACGGCATGGCACGCGTTACCGTTGAAGATTGTGTAGATAAAGTACCCAACCGGTTTGAACTGGTTTTATTGGCGGCCCATAGGGCGCGTCAGGTTTCCTCAGGCGCACCGATTCTGGTGGAACGGGATAATGATAAAAATCCTGTTGTTGCGCTTCGGGAACTGGCGGGAGAACAGATCACCGCAGAGGCACTGCAAGAATCCCTCATTCACGGCTTGCAGAAAAATGTAGAAATTGATGAACCGGAAGAAGATGATATTTCATTATTGCTTGCCGGTAAAAAACTCGAAGAAAGTCAGCAGGAAATAACCACAGAAAACTTGACTAAGGTCTCTGCAGAAATGAAGGCAGAAGCCATGTTCTCTAAATTAGGTGAGCAGAATAAAGCAGAGAGCTGAATAATTCTTCTTCCGTATATAGAAAATACCAAGACCTGCGATGAAATTCATTGCGGGTCTTTTTTTAACCATATTATGCTTATCTAGTGTATTAGATTAATGGTAAGGTAAGAAATATTTTTTAAGTGGGTATGATGCGTTGATAAGGCAATATGAACTCGTGGAACGGGTCAAGGAATATGACCCGGATATTGATGAAAATATGTTGAATCGGGCCTATGTTTTTTCAATGAAGGTCCATGGAAAACAGGTGCGCGCCAGCGGTGACGCGTATTTTTCCCATCCCCTTGAGGTGGCGGGCATTTTGACAAATATGAAAATGGATTGTGACACGATCGTAACGGCGTTACTCCATGATACGATCGAAGACACTATTGCAACCCATGAACAGATAGAAGAATTATTTGGGGCCGATGTTGCCAAAATGGTCGATGGCGTGACCAAGATGTCTGAGCTGACATATTCATCGGAAAGTGCCAAACAAGCGGATAATTTTCGTAAATTTTTACTCGCCATGTCTCATGATATTCGCATATTGTTGGTGAAGCTCGCCGACCGGCTTCATAATATGCGCACCCTTCAGCATATTAAAAAACCGCAAAAGCGCCTTCGTATCGCCCGGGAAACATTGGACATATACGCGCCGCTTGCAGAACGTATCGGGATGCAGGAAATCAAGGAAGAACTGGAAGCTCTGGCCTTTCCCTATGTTTATCCAGAGGCTTATGAATCAATTACAAAACGTATGAAGCAAATTCATGCCAGTACGGACGGCATAAAAGACCTGGTCATATCGGAACTTGAACGGCTGCTCGAAGAGGCGGGGATTGAAGCGGAGGTTCTTGGCCGCGAAAAACGATTTTATTCCATTTGGCGAAAAATGACATATCGTCATGTGAGCTTGGCTGATCAGGCGGATATTATTGCTTTTCGCATTATTGTTGATGATGCCGAAACATGTTACCGCGCTCTGGGCGTAGTACACAGCATTTGGCAAGCCATACCGGATTTGATCAAAGATTATATTTCGATGCCCAAGCCCAATGGCTATCAGTCCATACATACGACCGTGATTGGCCCCAGGAAAAAACGTATTGAGATTCAGATCAGATCATCGGCCATGGATGCTATTGCGGAAAAAGGGGTCGCGGCTCATTGGCTCTATAAGCAGCATTCATCTGATCAGGAGGGCGAGCAATATAAGTGGCTCAAGGATCTTTTGGAAATCATGGAACATGCGGATGGCCCGGATGAATTTCTGGAACATACCAAGCTCGCCATGTATCAAAATCAGGTTTTTTGCTTTACGCCAAAAGGACAATTGGTCAATTTGCCTCAGGGGGCAACGGTGGTTGACTTTGCCTATGCGGTTCATACGGATGTGGGGGATACATGCGTTGGCGGTAAGGTGAACGGCAATCCCGTGCCACTTCGCAGCCGTTTGGGTAATGGCGATCAGGTGGAAATTCTGCGATCAAAGGCACAGCAACCGTCCCCGAACTGGCTTGGTTTCGTAATTACAGGAAAGGCCAAGGCCGCCATTCGCCGCTTTATAAGCCATAAGAAAAAAGATGAATATCAGATGCTTGGCAAAACATTGCTTGAGCGTGCTTTTCAAATAGAAGAACGTGAGCTGAATAATAAGGCATTGGAAATATGCGTTAAGAATCTGCAGTTGCAGTCAATTCAGGAAGTCTATGAATTGGTGGGCAAAGGGGAGTTGCCGGATCGAAAAGTGCTGGAAACAATATATCCCGGCATTAAGTTGAATGGTGAACATAGCCTGTTGCCCGCAAAAATGGTCGATCAGAGCAGCAAAAGATCCGGCGGCGGCTCTATTCCCATCAAGGGGCTTACCCCCGGCCTTGCCGTTCATATGTCGGATTGTTGCCACCCGATTATGGGCGATCGTATCATTGGCATCGTGACAACGGGAAAAGGAATTATAGTTCATACCATAGATTGCGAATCGCTGGATGTTTATAGCGACACCCCCGAAGCGTGGCTTGATTTATCCTGGTCGTCTCTCGAAGATGAAAATTTTATTTTTGTGAGCCGCGTTGAATTATTACTGCAACATCTCCCCGGGGCATTGGCGGCAGTTTTAACCGTGATCGCGCAGGAAAAGGGTAATATCAGTAACATTAAATTTATTGAACGCGCCCCTGAATTATTCAGGATTGCCCTTGATATTGAAGTTAGGGATGTTAAACATCTTACCAGTATAATTGCGGCATTAAGAGTGAGCGAAAGCGTAAGTTCCGTTGAACGTGCTTTCAGATAATTAAAGAATAAAAGGTAATCGAATGAACCGCGAAGAAGTTCTTGGGTATTTTAGAGAGGCAGATGCTTTGTTAGAAGGGCATTTCATCCTTTCGTCCGGTCTGCATGCGGCCCGTTATTTACAATGCGCACGGGTCATGATGGATCCGGTGGTCGGCGCGAAATTATGTAAGGCGCTTGCCGACAAAATCAGGACAAATTTGGATGTTACGATAGATATTGTTGTCTCGCCGGCCATGGGCGGGGTTGTGGTTGGTTATGAAATGGGCCGTCAATTAGGGGTCAAGGCCATCTTCACGGAAAGAGTTGGCGCGGGGCTAAGCCTGCGCCGCGGGTTCGAGATACCGAAAAATGCGCGCGTTCTGATGGCGGAAGATATCGTGACCACGGGACTGTCATCCCGGGAATGTATCAAAGTCATTAGGGAATATGGCGGTGATGTGGTTGCCGCCAGTTGTTTGATCGACCGCAGTGATGGTGCCGTTGATATTGGCGTACCGCTGGTGTCACTGGCCGGACTTGAAATCGCCTCATATGAAGCAGATAATCTGCCAGCGGATTTAGCCGGAATCCCGGCCATTAAACCGGGTAGCAGAGGGTTGAAATAATTTTATTCACTAAAAATATAATGAAGCACTAAAGGAACGAAGACCTGTTTAAACGCCGTAAAAAGAGACATATACTCGCGGCAACCCGAGAATATATTTGGCCTTCTGCCGGTTGGACGCGCGCGTCAAGCTATCTTCGGCACCGGCTTGCGCGTATTCCGGGAACGCCCTATGCGATTGCCGCAGGTTTTGCTTGTGGGGCCGCCGTATCCTTCACGCCCTTTATAGGGTTTCATTTTTTATTGGCCGCTCTGTTTGCGTGGCTCATAGGGGCGAATATCCTGACCTCTGCCATGGGGACGATCATGGGTAACCCATGGACTTTCCCCATCATTCTGCCCGCCACATATTATGTGGGGTGCTGGTTGCTGGGGATATCCGCAGCAGATGATTTCCTGAGTCAGACCAATGACACGCTGGGGCGATACAGCTTAATGGAATTCTTGCGGTCGCCTTTGGATACCCTTGGGCCATTTTTGCAGTCTACTATTTTGCCGATGTTTGTTGGCGGCTTGTTATTGGGGGCGATTGTCTGGATTATACTATATTGGATTTTGGAAAAACTGGTGCGGGAATATAAACATACACGTTATTTGAAACGGGCAGAAGCCGTGAAGAGAAGGCATAAATGAAATGACGATGAGAAAAATACGTTTGGGTGTGAATATTGATCATGTGGCCACTATTCGGAATGCGCGCGGCGGCATTCATCCTGATCCTGTAAGTGCCGCTCTGCTTGCTGAAACGGTTGGTGCAGATGGCATCACGGCGCATTTACGGGAAGATCGTCGTCATATTTCGGATCATGATATTGATATGCTGATGAAAAAATTGAGCGTGCCACTTAATCTTGAAATGGCTGCCACGACTGAAATGCTTGATATTGCCTTAAAGCATCGGCCGGCTTCCGCCTGTATTGTACCGGAAAAACGCCAAGAGCTTACGACTGAGGGTGGCCTTGACGTGGTACGCGGCTATGATGATTTGAGGCCTTTTGTCTTAAAATTACGGGAGGCTAATATCAGTGTCAGCCTGTTCATTGACCCTGACGAAGAACAGATCAGGGCTTCAAAAAATATTGGCGCTCATAAGGTGGAACTTCATACGGGAACCTATGTCGATAAAACAGGTGATGCGCGGACGGCGGAACTTGAAAGATTGCGGCGCGGCGCGGCGCTCTGCGAAGCGCTTGATCTTGAAGTACATGCGGGGCATGGCCTGAATTATGAAACCGTGCAGGCCATTGCGGAAATCCCCCAATTTACGGAATTAAACATCGGTCATTTTCTAATCGGGGAGGCAATTTTTACTGGTCTTGCGGAAACTATGCGTAAAATGAAAAGCCTTATGGATCTTGGTCGCAAGAGTTTTGGCCAAAAAAATAGGGAACAGGAATGATGCGGGTCATTGGTTTAGGTAATGATCTGGTGAATATTGATCGGATTGATCGCTCTATCACGAGATTCGGTCAGCGTTTTATCGATAGAATTTTTACAGAAATCGAGCAGGATTATTGCAATGGGAAATCGGCGCGCGTGTCAAATTATGCCAAGCGATTTGCCGCGAAGGAAGCCTGCGCAAAGGCCCTTGGAACAGGCTTTGCCGAGGGGGTTTTCTGGCGGGACGTCGGCGTTGAGAGGCATGCTTCCGGGAAACCATATTTTCGACTGACAGGCGGGGCATTGAGTCGTTTGCAGGAAATAACGCCGGACGGAATGGCCGCGCAGCTTGACCTGACCTTGACGGATGATCATCCCTGGGCGCAGGCGGTTGTTCTTATTACAGCGATTCCGCTGCAATAGGTTGAAAAGCAGTAGGATTTATCTTACTTATGAGGTAATGCATCAGAACTTTAATCTCGCAGGGGATTATTTCCCGCCCTTTTGGGTGAGACAGAAGGAGCCTAGCGACGACTTAACGACCGACGGGAGTGCAGCCTTTAGCGGCGCTTGAGCGTAATTAAAAAACCGGAAGGCGCTAGCGCCGACCTAACGACCGACGGGAGTGCAGCCTTTAGCGGCGCTTGAGCGTAATTAAAAAACCGGAAGGCGCTAGCGCCGACCTAACGACCAAGCGGGAGTGCAGCCTTTAGCGGCGCTTGAGCGTAATTAAAAAACCGGAAGGCGCTAGCGCCGACCTAACGACCGACGGGAGTGCAGCCTTTAGCGGCGCTTGAGCGTAATTAAAAAACCGGAAGGGCGCTAGCGCCGACCTAACGACCAAGCGGGAGTGCAGCCTTTAGCGGCGCTTGAGCGTAATTTAAAGAACCCGCCTCTGCGGAATTTAAAGAGAATAGATAGTGAACGGATTATATGTCTGAAATAAATAATGAGGAAGTCGCCAAAGACTCAAACAAGTCGGATGAAAAAGAAGAAAGCTGGGTCAGTGTTCTGCTTTGGGCGTTGATCATTGCCCTTATTTTCAGGACATTCTTTTTCCAACCTTTTAAAATACCGTCAAAGTCAATGATGGATAATCTTCTGGTTGGGGATTATCTGCTGGTGTCAAAAATCTCTTACGGCTATAGCCATCATTCGTTTCCTTTCAGCCCGGATTTCTTTTCCGGGCGGTTCTTTGAAAGCCCGGTAGAGCGGGGGGATGTGGTGGTTTTCCGGCTGCCGCGTGATCCAAGTATATATTATATTAAACGTATTGTCGGCATTCCGGGAGATACCATTCAAATGCGTAAAAGCAGGCTTTATTTGAATGGTGCCATCGTGCCGCGAGAATATGTCGGCGATTTTAAAATTACGAATGAATATGGCCAGGAAGAAACATATCCGAAATACAAAGAAACCTTGCCCGGCGGGAAAACTTATATGACCCTTGATGAAGGCTGGAAAATAGGCGGACAGGGCGATGATACAGATGTGTTTTTAGTGCCAAAAGGCCATTATTTCGCCATGGGTGATAACCGTGATAATTCGCAGGACAGCCGCTGGAAAAGAAGCGAGGGTGTGGGCTACGTGCCATCAGAAAATATCGTTGGGCGCGCAGAAGTTATCTGGGTGTCTTTTGATGACAACGCCCGTTTGTGGGAATTTTGGAAATGGTTCCCTGAGCAACGCAGAGAACGCATGTTCTCAGGCATTAAATAAGATGACCGTACAATCCGATATTGCCGGCGCAACGGGCCAATATGCGGCTTTGTATGAAGCCCTGGGCTATAGATTTAAAAATCCAGCATTATTGCGCGAAGCATTGACCCACCCAAGTCTTGAGGGCGGGAAGCAATATCAGCGACTTGAATTTGTCGGGGACCGGGTCGTGGGATTGGTCGTTGCCGAATGGCTCTTTGAATTTTACCTCAAAATAGATGAGGGCGGGCTGGCCAGCCGTCATACTAATCTGGTACGTAAAGAGACTTTGGCCGAGGTTGCCGTCTCAATGAGTTTGCCTGAATATATACTTATGGCAAAAAGTACGGAAGATAATGGCGGGCGACAAAAAGCCACAATTCTTGCCGATGTTTGCGAAGCAATCATTGGCGCGGTGCATCAGGATGGGGGCTATGAAAATGTCCGAAAATTAATCCGCAAGTTCTGGAAACCTTACATCTCCCATGATACTGTCGCCAGAAGGGACGCAAAAACCAGACTTCAGGAATGGGTGCAGGCCCGTCACATTCCAACACCGAGCTATAATGTTATTGAACGCACAGGCCCCGCCCATGAACCTTATTTCACCATTGAAGCGCAGGTTATGGATATGACGCCTGAATTCGGCAAAGGCAAATCCAAAAGAGAGGCAGAGCAAGAAGCGGCTCTTAAACTTTTAAAACGATTAGAAAGTGAAAATAAACGTTGAGTAACGTGAAAGAAAACAATCAAAGCCATTGTGGATTTGTTGCCCTGCTCGGCGCACCGAATGCAGGTAAATCCACCCTGATGAACGCGCTGGTAGGTAGCAAGATTTCCATTGTAACCCATAAGGTACAGACGACCCGTACCCGGTTTATCGGCATTGCCCTCCATAAAGAAAGTCAAATGATCTTTGTGGATACGCCGGGAATTTTTGCGCCCAAGAAAAGGCTGGAGCGGGCAATGGTATCTGCGGCCTGGGCCGGGGCGAGTGATGCGGATGTGGTGGTGCTGCTTGTGGATGCAGAGCGCCGAATAGATGAAAATACCCGCCGGATCATTGAGGGATTAAAAGAATCAAATCAAAAGGTGATTCTGGCCATAAACAAGATTGACGCCATTCGGCGGGATAGTTTGCTTAGCCTGACAGAGGAATTGAACGCGGCGGGTAATTTTTCCGATACATTGATGATATCTGCCCTTAAGGGGGATGGCTTGGAAGATTTAAAGGATATGATCAGCGCGCGCTTGCCAAAAGGCCCGTGGTTATATCCCGAAGATCAGATGACCGACATTACGGAACGTATGCTGGCCGCAGAGGTAACCCGCGAGAAATTCTTCCTGCGGCTTCATGAGGAACTGCCCTATGCCGCCACGGTGGAAACCGAAAGCTGGCAGGAAAAGAAAGACGGCAGCGTGCGCATAGAGCAAATAATCTATGTGGAACGGGAAACCCAGAAGGCCATTGTAATCGGCAAGGGCGGCCGCAGCCTGAAAGAGATTGGCAAGATGGCCCGTGAAGAACTGGAAGAAATGCTGGATCGCCGGGTTCATCTGTTTATTTTCGTCAAGGTCAGAAAAAACTGGTCAGATGATAAGGAACGTTACGATAACATGGGCCTGGACTGGGTGGATTAATTTCTAAATAAAGTCGCTAGAATTGAGCAGTCAGTTCCATTTCCATCATTGCATTTATCTGTCATTTTTAATAACTCGCGTTCCATCTTTTTAAGGTCTTTTATTTTTCTCTTGATTTCTTGTGTATGCAGGAGTGTCTTTTGCCGAATTTTCTGGCAGGTATAATTTCCCCCGTCAACCAATTCTAGGAATTGCCGTCTTTCTTTAATATTAAATCCCAACTGGCGGGTTCGAATAATGAATTTCAACCGGTTTAAAATATCTTCATTGTAAAGTCTGTGGCCACGCGGGCTTCTGTGTGGTTTGGGCAGCAGGCCGACTTTCTCATAATATCTGATGGTTTGTACGACACAGCCAGCCTGTTTTGATAGCTTGCCGATCGTAAAAAAATCATTTTTCATTTTAGAGCATCCCGGATTATTTTTTTGCTTGCAGCTATAGTTACTATAGCATCTATGGTTGCCATGTTGATAACAAAAGGGAAAGATATTTGTTGAAAGTCAAACAAGCCGGTTCCAAGTGGGTCATCGGCGGCAGTTTTATTGCCGCTGTTTTTGCGACATCCTGCTGTATATTACCGCTTGTCTTTTTCAGTGTGGGTATATCAGGGGCATGGATCAGTAATATAACAGCATTGGCACCCTATCAGCCCGTATTTATAGGGTTGTCCCTACTGTTGATTGGGGGCGGGTTTTATCTTCTGCATATCAGACGCAGGCAGAATTGTGATGACGGAACATGCCGAAATCCCGTTAACAGTCGTATGGCCTATCTATTGCTGTTCCTTTCACTGTTCCTTGTGATGACAGCATTGACCTTTCCCTGGGTTGTTAAATTTTTTCTGGATTAGTCAAAGGAGATTATTATGATAAAAACCATTCTTGCTTCAATTCTTTTATTCACAGCCACGTCATATGGTGCGGTTGCCGGAACAGTTACGGCGACGCTTCAGGTGGAGAATATGACCTGCGCTTCTTGTCCTGTTATCGTCAGAAAGGCATTACTTTCTGTGGAAGGTGTCGAGACAGTGACCGTAGACCTTGAAACAAAAACGGCGAATGTCACTTTTGATGACAGCAAGACAAGCCTTGGAATAATTACCAATGCAACGGGAAAAGCGGGCTTTCCGTCGGGGGTAAAAGCCGAGTGATTGCTGGTCAGGCCATATTACAATCCACCTTGACCTGTCCCCATTGCGCCCGTCAGGCCATGGAGACAATGCCGACGGATGCTTGTGTGTATTTTTACAAATGCGCGGGCTGCGGGGTATTGCTTAAACCACTGGCCGGGGATTGTTGTGTATTCTGTTCTTACGGTGATGTCCCATGCCCGCCCATTCAGTTGGGCGATGACCCATGCTGCGCCTAATCCTTGAGGACGGCGGCAATCTGGTCAACCATCCAGTCGATCTGTTCATTTTCTATGATCAGGGGCGGAGCAAGGCGGATCACATGTTCGTGGGTTTCCTTGCACAGAATCCCCCGTTTCATCAAGGCTTCGCAATAGCTGCGCGCACCGCCCAATGAGGGATCAAGTTCTATCCCGATAAACAGCCCCTTGCCGCGAATTTCGGAAATCTTGTTGGTTTTAATGTTCTGGAGCTTGCTCATCAGGTAATCACCCAGAATTTGGGAACGCTCAGCCAGATTTTCCTCTTCGATCACCTTCAAGGCGGCGAGGCCAATAGCGGCCCCGAGGGGGTTTCCGCCAAAAGTGCTGCCGTGAATGCCGGGGGTAAAAACACCCATCACTTCATCAGAGGCAAGAATGGCAGATACGGGATATACTCCGCCGCTTAAGGCTTTGCCGACGATCAGAATATCAGGTGCCGCATTTTCTTCATGCTGGAAACAAAATGTTTTACCAGTACGGCCAAGGCCGGTCTGAATTTCATCCAGAACGAATAACATGTTATTCTCTTTGCAGATTTTACGGGCTTTGGTCAGAAAACCGTCACTTGGTATGATAATGCCGGCTTCCCCCTGAATTGGTTCCATTATAAGCGCAACTGTATTGGGGGTTATGGCCTGCTCCAGCGCGGGCAGATCATCATAGTCAATGAGCTTAAATCCGGGTGTGAAAGGGCCGAAGTTTTTTCTATATTCGGCTTCTGAAGACATGCTGACGGCGGTGATAGTACGGCCATGGAAATTATCGCGTACCACAATGATTTCTGCCTTATTATTTTCAACGCCCTTGACTTCATATCCCCATTTACGGACAGCTTTGATGGCTGTTTCAACAGCCTCGGCCCCTGTATTCATGGGCAGGGCCTTGTCCATTTTTGCCATTTGACATAATTTTTCAAGAAACGGCCCCATTCTGTCATTATGAAAGGCGCGGGAGGTCAGGGTAATTTTCTGTGCCTGTTCCCCCATCGCGGCAATGATTTTGGGATGGCAGTGGCCTTGATTGACAGCCGAATAAGCACTAAGGCAATCCAGATATTTATTGCCGTCTGTATCCCATACCCAAACGCCTTCTCCTCTTTCCAGAACCAGGGGCAGCGGGTTATAATTATGAGTGCTTCTGCGATCGGTCTGGTTGATTATGTCTGTTTGGCTTGTCATGACTTTATTTTTTCTGATTATGGGAATGGGGTGGGAAGATTTGCCGTCCAAAAAGGCTCGCGGTCAATTCTATGGCAAGCTTTGCCGTGCTATTCTGGAAATCCAGTGCCGGATTGATTTCCATAAGGTCCAATGAGATCATGCGCCTAGAATCATGGATCATTTCCATACATAGCTGCGCCTCGCGGTAGGTTAATCCGCCGGGAATTGTGGTGCCGACACCCGGGGCAATGGTGGGGTCAAGGCTATCCACATCAAAGCTGACATGTATATAGGCGTCTTTTCCTGCCACATCATCCAGAATTTGTTGCATGGCTTCGCGCATGCCAATTTCATCAATGCGGCGCATGTCATAGACTGCGACACCGGAATCTATAACAAGCTTTTTCTCGTGGATATCGACGGAACGAATGCCTACCTGATAAATGTCGGCGGCTTCCACCATGGGGATCTTATGCCCGATGGCGAGCAATTCCTGCGGGCCATAACCGGCAGCAACAGCAACCGGCATCCCATGAATATTCCCCGATGGGCTGGTATCACATGTGTTAAAATCAGAATGGGCATCAATCCAGATGATGCAAAGTTTTTTCTTCTGTTCAGCGCAAAAACGCGCCACAGCGGCGATGGAACCAATGGACATGGCATGGTCGCCGCCCAGCATGATGGGCAGACCGCCCTCAGAGATTTCGTTGAAAATGGCGTCCTGTATATTCTGGCACCAGATGACATTCTCCCGCAGGTGACGATAGCCTTTTTTTGCCGCAGATTCAGGGTTTTTAGGCCCGAACAGGTTGCCTGTATCTGTAACCTTATGACCTAATTTTGTCAGCATGCCAGCTATTCCGGCGACACGAAGCGCCTCCGGCCCCATCGTGGCCCCGCGGTCATCGGCACCCGTGTCACTCGGTACGCCAATCAATGAAATATTTTTCGTCATGAAATAAAAAACCTATTTTATAGAGATTCGTTGTATTTATGCATAGTTTTGCATGGAAAAAGGAAAATGAAATTGCTATTTTTAGAAAAATACCGAATATTATGCGGGGAACTTTACTATTGTGATATATTGTTTTAAGTTATTTAAAAATAATACGTTAGATGAAGAGTATTTCTACGGAGTAAGGAATAATGACTAAAAAAAGAGCTATTGACAAAATTGATCTGAAGATTCTTTCGATCTTGCAGAGTAATGCCCGTATTACCAACCACGACTTGTCTAGCGAAGTAAATCTTTCGCCCAGTTCCTGCCTTCAGCGGGTGCGCCGCCTGGAGGATGAAGGATATTTGGAATTTTATATGGCGGTGATTAATCTGAATAAGATTTGCCGCACGGTGACGGTACTGCTGACGGTGAGCTTCCATGACCATACCAATGTCAATTTCAAGACTTTTGAAAAAGTGATTAATGATTTCCCGGAAATTGTTGAATGTTACACGGTCAGCGGAAATTTTGACTATTTCCTGCGGGTTGTCTGCCCTGATATGGATCGTTATCTTGAATTGAACGATAAATTGATCGAAAGTATGGAGGGGGTCGCCAATATCAGCAGCCATGTGGCCCTCGCGACCACAAAACCCTTCAAGGGTTATGCGCTTGATCAACTGGTGGAATAGGGGGGTTGTCGTGATCTGGGCCGTAACCCGGAACGGGGATAAGCCGGGTGCCAGCAATAGAGCCAGCAATAGAGCCAGCAATAGAGAAAGTGTAAAATATGACAAAAAACCGTCAGGATTCTTTACAGTTTTGAAGACCCCGTCAGGGGTTATTTTTGCAAGCCATTAGAAATAAATGATTTTTTATCTGGCGTGGAAATTGCATTAACCTTAAACATACGCATTTGTATGAGTTTGTGGTGAGGCGCGTATTTTAAATAAACTTTAAAATTGGAAGGGGATTTCTTAATGAAACTCTTAAAAATATTTTTAACGACTATTACTTTTATGGCATTTTCTGTATCGGCCTATGCGGTTCCGATGACGGTAACATTGTCTGTTAACGGTTCTGTGGGGTATAATGCGGCTGGTGATGGAACCAGCTCAGCTGTTGATAGCCTATTTGGTGATAAAAACTGGACATGGACAGGGTCATTTGATTTTTCCACTTCCATGACAGGTACGGCGCCAGGATTCACGCAAGACGCCAACTGGTATCTTTCTGGTGAGGGGGACTATGATTATGTGGTCTCTAATGGCCAGACTTCTGGTAGCGGTGCGGACGCAGGAAGCTTTGGTCCGGTACATCTTGGCGCGGGTTCTGTAAGTGACCTGTTTAATGGGACGATCACCGGCTACGGCGATATTCTGCCGGCTCTTGCCGGGGCTCTTTCAGGCACACCATCATTGACGGATATTATTACGGCTCTGAATGGTATACTTGACCCCGCCTTTATCATCCCGGGATTAGTATCAACGTCCATTACGGATAATATTTTCTTTGTATTGGTTGACAGTGATACGATAGCTTTTGCGTCGACTCTTGGACTGAGTTATGCTGGCATGCTGGCGACAACCGCTTCGGGTACATTTGGTGGAAGCCTTACGCTTATGGCCGTTCCGGAGCCAGGGGCTCTTGGCCTGCTGGCTCTTGGCCTGATTGGTGTTGTCATGGTACGCAGAAAGCGTTTAGCAGCGTAAACTGTGCTTCTATAGAAAAGATCTAAAATTAAAACGGCTGAAGTGTACTTCAGCCGTTTTTTATTGCCGCGTTATGCGGCCGATAATCCGCCGTCAAAGGCCAGAGCCTGACCGGTTGTGAAGCTGTTTTGATCGCTGCAGAGCCACATCATGCCATGGGCAATTTCGTCTGCCGTGCCCAGCCGTCCCATGGGGATGCTATTGGCGATATCCTGCCCGCGCTTTTCCCCTTTATCCCCTTGCAGAATCTGATCCACCATTGGCGTATGGCAAGATGCCGGACACAGGGCATTGATGCGGATATTCTTGCGGGCATATTCCAGTGCCGCTGATTTCGTCAGACCAATGACCGCATGCTTGCTGGCGGCATAGGCGGCAAGATAGGGCGCCCCAATCAAGCCCGCAACGGACGCCACATTGACGATAACACCTGAGCCCTGAACCATCATCTGGTTAAGTTGCTGTTGCATACAAAGGAACACACCTCTGACATTGACCGCCATCATCAGGTCAAAATCTTTAAGACTTATATCGCAAATCCGCACCAATTCATTGGCAACGCCCGCGTTATTGATGGCAATATCAAGCGTGCTAAAATGATCAATACCGGCTTTGGTCATCGCTGCCACATCATCGGGGTTGCTTACATCACAGGGCAGGGCAATGGCGCGGTCAGCATCAAAGGCGAGCTGGCTCATGGTCTCGCCCAAGCCCGATGGATTAACATCCGACAGCACCAGTTTTGCGCCGGCTTTGCCAAATTCAAGGGCGGCCCTCTGACCAAACCCTGATCCCGCGCCGGTGATTTGTACGACTTTATTGTCAAATCTGATATTCATAGCCTTTCCCTTAAATCTTTTGATATTCCTTTAGTATTTCGATGGCCTTTTCAGCCAAGGGGCGGGTTAGTTTCCCGACGTCCTGCGCCTTTTTATTGGAGGCATTGCCGTCAAGGCTGCGTTTCATGACCCCTTGAACAATGGCCGCGAGCCGAAAGAAACTAAAAGCGAGATAAAAAGGCCAATGGTCAATATGGCCTAATTTCATACGAGAGGCATATTCCGCGATATAATCTTCTTCGGTGGGGATGCCCAAATCCGCGCGGTCAATACCGCCGAGCCCCTTTATAAGAGAATCGTGGGGCATGCGCCATTGCATGCATTGATAGGCCAGATCTGCCAGAGGATGACCTAATGTGGAAAGCTCCCAGTCGACAACCGCGATGATTTTTGACTTTGTCGGGTGAAAAATAAAATTATCCAACCTGAAATCGCCATGTATAAGGCTTACCTTGCCATCATCTTCTGGAATATTTCTGCTGATCCAATTGATCAATTGTTCCATGGGTGCAATATGTTCGGTCTCGGACGCTTTATATTGTTTGGTCCAGCGGCCTATTTGCCGATCAAAGTAATTGCCCGGTTTGCCGTAATCGAGCAAACCCTCTGCGGCAAGATCCACAGAATGAATGGCGGCAAGAACGCGGTTCATCTCATGATACATGGCGGTGCGGTCGTCACGGCCCACATCGGGCAGGGAGGGGGCCCAGAAAATGCGGCCTTCCATGAAATCCATCACATAAAACCAGCTGCCGATAATCTTTTCATCAAGGCACAGATGGCGGGGCGTCGCAATGGGCACATCCGTACCGCAGAGCGCCTTGGTCACCTGATATTCCCGGTCAATGGCATGGGCGGATTTAAGCAATATTCCGGGGGGCTTGCTGCGCAGAACATATTTGCCGGATTGCGCCGTCATCAGAAAAGTCGGATTAGATTGCCCGCCGGCAAATTTCTTCAGGCTCAAGGGCCCTTTGAAGCCGTCCATATGCCGTTCCAGATAGGTGTTGAGTTTTTGTTCATCGATCATCATTTTTTATTCCTGTATACCGCGACGCAGGGGGGGCGTAAGATAGGGCAGGGTGAACCCCGGTTTTTCCAGAGCCTCATCTATTTCCATCCGGGCAATGCTGCGCAAATGAACCTCATCCGGGCCATCGGCATAACGCAACGCCCGGCCCCAGGTCCAGATGTCGACAAGCGGTGTATCCGGCGAAATACCCATGGCCCCAAAGACCTGCATGGCCCGATCCGCAATGGTGGTCTGCATATGCGGAACAATGGCCTTGATCATGGATATTTCTTTACGCGCGCCCTTGGCACCGACCTTGTCAATCATATCGGCAGTTTTCAGGACGAACAGGCGCGCCTGATCAATTTCCATGCGGGACCTTGCAATCCATTCGCTTACCGCGCCGTGCTGATGCAGGTATTTGCCGAAGGCTTTACGTTCCTGCGCCCGTTCCACCATTAAATCAAGGGCCAGTTCGGATTGCCCGATGGAACGCATACAATGATGAATCCTGCCCGGCCCGAGCCGCTCCTGTGCAATCATAAAGCCATCGCCTTCGCCGCTGATAATATTGCTGGCAGGGACGCGGACATCTTTGAACAGAATTTCGCAATGTCCCTCGGGGGAATGATGGTTCATGATGGAAATATTACGCTCTATTGTCACGCCGTCTGTATCCATAGGCACAATGATCATGCTTTGTTGCCGGTGGCGATTTTCATTCTCAGGATCGGTTTTCCCCATAAGGATCATGACTTTGCAATTGGGATGCGCCGCATTGGAAATAAACCATTTGCGGCCATTGATGACATAATCATCCCCGTCCCGCCTGATAATGGTCTGGATATTGGTGGCATCGGACGAGCAGACATCCGGTTCGGTCATGGCAAAGGCCGAGCGGATTTCCCCCGCAAGGAGAGGGGCAAGCCATTGTGCCTTTTGAGCCTCTGTGCCGAACATATGGAATACTTCCATATTGCCGGTATCGGGAGCGCTGCAATTAAAAACCTCCGAAGCCCATAGCACGCGGCCCATGATTTCAGCCAGCGGGGCATATTCAAGATTACTCAGGCGTGTGCCGCCTTCCTCATCGCCCAAATGGGGCAGAAACAGATTCCACAGCCCCTCTGATTTGGCTAAGGCTTTCAGGTCTTCCATGAAGGATACCGGAAAATGACCCGCCGATAGCTCATCATGATGATCCCGAATCCGGGGGATAATATAACTTTCCATGAATTGCGATAGACGGCGGCATAATTCCTGTGTTTTTGGGCTATGATCGAAATCCATATTCTTTTCCTTTTAACTGAAGGTTATGGCATCCAATCGATCCTGTCGATCAAGATGCGGAATATTATTAAAACTAGACAGATGCATTCTGTCATGACCCAGATAGATATGGCTGAAACTGCTGTTTTTAATTTGCAGGTTCAAATCAATGATTTTTTGAGCCTTCAGATCAAGAATCTGTCCGAGGGCCATTGAAATCGCGCCGCCGGAACTTACCACAAGGCATTTTCCGCTGATACTCTCCTGAATTTGGCTCAAAGCATCCGCCACACGGGCTTTAAAATTTTCCCAACTTTCCGGCAGATCACCGGCAAGCCTGTTTTCTGACCATAATTTCAAGGCAATTTTTAAACGTTGATAGAAAATCCGCCGATCTCCCATGCGGGATGCAGCCACTTCATCGGGATGTTGGCTCATATAGGCCTGATACAGGGCTTTAAAATCATATTCATTAAGGCCTTCTTGGCAAACCGGGCTGACTTTATGGGGCTGGGCCTTAATAATGCCTTCGGCCGTTTGGCTGTGCCGCAACTGGGTTCCGGTGAAAATATGATCGAATGTAATGTCCCGTATTGCGAAATAAACCCCAAGATATGTGGATTGCCGATGCCCCAGATCAGATAGCCTGTCATAATTTTTCGAATTAAAAGACGCCTGTCCATGCCGGACCAAATATATTTCTGCCATTGGTATCCTCATTGCTCGCTTTGAGAATATAGGAAGAATTATTATTTGTGAAATTTATTATATATATGATAATATATTCACCAGACTAATAGTTAAGGGGGTTTCCTCATGCGGCTTAATCAAGTTGATCTGAATTTATTTGTTGTTTTTGATGCCATATATACCGAGCGTAATTTAACGCGTGCCGCCGAGATATTATGTTTGAGTCAGCCCGCGGTGAGCAATGCCCTCGCCCGCCTTCGCCGGACATTTGATGATCCGCTTTTCATTCGTATGCAAAAAACCATGGTGCCGACGCCCGCCGCAGAGAATATGATTGGCCGCATACGCAAGGCTTTGCTTTTAATGAAGAGCAGCCTGAATGATGAAGGCGTTTTCCATGCGGAAAAATCAGACAAAATATTCCGGATCAATATGTCTGACCTGATTGCGGCGATGATCCTGCCGCCCGTGGATGAGATGGCCAGAGCCAAGGCACCGGGGGTTAATCTGGAAAGCTATCATATTCCGAGACGGGATTTGGCCAGAGAACTTGCGATGGGAACGATGGATTTTTCCGTAGATGTGCCCTTGTTAAATGACCCGCAGCTTTGTCATGCGCCCCTGCTTAAAGAACGTTATGTCTGTATGATGCGTAAAGATCATCCACTGGCGAATGAGCCGCTTACCATGGAAAATTATCTCAAGCTGAGCCATATTCATGTTTCCAGCCGCCGAAGCGGGCAGGGCTATGTGGAAAATGCGCTTAATGCCCTTGGCCTTCGCCGTCATGTTCATTTGCGGCTTCAGCATTATATGGTCGCGCCTCTGGTCGCAATGCGATCCGATCTGGCCCTGACCGCCCCCTTGGCTTTGGTTCGGCAATATGAGGCCCATATTGTGGAACTGCCTTTTGACCTGCCTGATTTGGAATTGCATCTTTACTGGCATAAGAGCCGGAATGTTGATCCGGCCAACCTTTGGATGCGCCGTAAAATCATGGATGCGGCTTTAGGGCTTCCCATCGAGAATGAACATTCTATACTGACGCAATAATCAAACCAGAAAGAAGTCAAAAAGTTATGGTGGAAAATGAACTGGCGCTGCGGATATTTTTTTTTGTTGCCATATTTGCGGCCGTTGCCATTTGGGAGGCCGCGAGCCCAAAGAGAGATCGGCTGATCAGCCGGGGGATCCGCTGGACTCATAATCTGTCGCTAGTGACCTTGAACAGCCTTTCGGTGAGGCTTGTTGTTCCTTTTAGCGCCGTCGGCGCCGCCGTATTTTCGTCTGACAAGCAATTTGGTCTGCTGCACTATCTTGATGTTCCCTTTGTCATAGCGGTCGTTATGTCATTATTGATGTTGGATTTTTTGATTTATCTGCAGCATGTGGTTTTTCATCATGTGCCCCTATTTTGGCGGTTGCATAAAATTCACCATATTGATCAGGAAATTGATGTGACGACAGGGGTGCGGTTTCATCCTGTTGAAATGATCCTCTCAGCCCTGATTAAATGCGCTGCTGTATTGTTGCTGGGCGTGCCCATACTGGCTGTGGTCATATTTGAGATTCTGCTGAACGCCACGGCCATGTTTAATCATGGGAATATCAATTTACCAAAATCTGTTGACAGGCTGCTTAGGCTGTTCGTTGTGACGCCTGATATGCATCGGGTACATCATTCGGTAATCCCAAGCGAAACCAACAGTAATTTTGGCTTTAACCTGCCGTGGTGGGACCGGATTTTCAGGACATATCAGGCCCAGCCCGCCGCAGGACATGTCGGGATGAAGATTGGGGTGCAGAATTATCAGGCCATAGAAAAGACTGATCTATGGTCACTGTTAACCATACCATTCAAATGGGGCAGTGATAAAACCCCTCCGGACAGAAAGTCTTCTGTTGTAAAATAATATGATGCTATCAGATTTGGCAGTATATTCACTAATTATACTTGTGTCTCTTGAATATTTTATGGGCGGTAATATTTATACTTTATATTTACAAAAAAAATATGTTAAATAAATATATAAACGACAGGAGTCTGCAACTGTGAAAAACCCTAAAATAATAATTATATTGCTTTTGATTGTTGTCGTTATTGCTGGTTGGTATCTGACCAGAAAACGTCCGCTATTGGTTGAGGTTGCTTTGGTCGAGCAGCAGGTGCCGATCAAGGTATTTGGCCTTGGCACGGTTGAAGCGCGCATTGCCTCGAAAATCGGCTTCACCGTCAGCAACGCTATCACGGAATTGAATGTCGATGCGGGGGATCGGGTGTATGAGGGAGATATCCTTGCCCGCCTGAATAATACGGAACAAAAGGCCCGCCTTATCAGGGCTGAGGCCGGTGTGTTATCCGCCGAAGCGGCGATAAAAGGGGCGGACTCGGTCATTAATAATGCCAAGGCCGTTGTGGCGAAAAGAGCCAGCACCAACAAGCGTCAGCGGGCTTTGTATTTAAAAGGAACCATTTCTGAAGAAACCGCAGAGCAATATAAGCTGGAACTGGATATTGCAAAGACTGACCTTGAGATAGCCCGCAGCAATCTTCTGGCGGCAGAGGCCACACTGGATAATGCCCGCGCGCAGCTGGAACTGGAGAAAGTCACCTTTGAGCAACATACTCTGAAAGCGCCCTATGATGCGATTATCGTTGCCCGGCACAAGGAAATGGGTTCGGTTGTCAAGGCGGGAGAGGCTCTGTTCACTCTGGTTGATCCTGATACGGTCTGGGTTCTTGGCCATATCAGTGAAAGCCGGGCTGGACTGATTTCCCTCGGTCAACCTGTTGAAATCCGGCTTCGATCCCGGCCGCATGACCTGTTCAGGGGTACGGTTCAACGCATAGATATTGAAAGCGATCGGGTGACCGAAGAACGTCAGGTTTATGCTTCCTGCGCGGCCTGTATGAAAAATTTTAATCTGGGGGAGCAGGCAGAAATTTATGTGCAGACAGCAATTCTGGACAAAGCCCTGCTGGTTCCTGAAAATGCCGTTGATGATTTTGATGAACGCCAGATGAGGGGGACGATATGGGTGCTTCTTGACGGCAAACTCAAACGACAGAATGTCATTTTCGGCCATCGCACACTTGATGCAAGGTTAAGCATTCTTGAAGGGCTGCCGGAAAATGCGATGGTATTGACGCGGCTGCCCAAACTGTTGAAAGAAGGCCGTCATGCCAAGGCAAAGACAGAGAAAAGCTCATGAATCTGGCTTATCGCGATGTACGTCATAATTTCGGACGTTTTATGGTCACCTGTCTTGGGCTTTCCTTGCTGCTGGGGGTGGTTCTTGCCATGATTGGTATTTACCGTGGTCTGATCGCTGATGCGCTGGAGCTGGTGGATACCATTGATGCGGATATATGGGTGGTGGAAAAAGGCACGCGCGGTCCTTTTGCGGAAAGTTCACGTATTCCCCGTGATACCCGCGAATCTGTTGCCCGGATTTTTGGTGTAAAGTCGGTTGGCGCGGTGACCTTTCAGTCCATAGAAACCGAAAGTGATGGCAAGAAGCTTCGGCTTTATGTCATTGGTTACGAGCCGGGACAGTTGGGCGGCCCGAAATATATTACCGGGGGGCGGGGCCTGACCGGACGCAATTTCGAAGCCGTCGTTGACAGCCGGACAGGGCTGGATATTGGCGATCATATTCAGCTGGGCCGTAATGGTTTTACCATTGTGGGGACAACGGTGAATGCGGTGTCCTCCGGCGGGGAACCGGCAATTTATCTTTCGCTGGATGATGCCCAGAAATTACAATTCGACCTGTCGCCATCCGCCACAAGACGGGAAAGGGCGCGGGGGGCGGTGGTTGTGAATTCCACCGACACGGTCAGTGCCGTCATTGCCAGAACATCGCCCAATGCCTCCAATGATAATATCGTCAAAGCCATTGAGCGCTGGAAGCATTTTGCCGCCATGACAGAGGCGCAGCAGGGCATCATCCTCACCCAGTCCGTTGTTGAAAAGGCCCGCAAGCAGATCGGCATGTTTACGGCGATTCTGATCCTTGTATCGGCGGTTATTATTGCGCTTATCATTCATACCATGACCATGGATAAAATTCGCGAAATAGCTACGCTCAAACTGATCGGGGCGCCTGACAGGGTGATCATCGGGCTGATTGTCCAGCAGGTTCTGGCCATGGGTCTGATCGGTTTTGCCATGGGCGGCTTTCTCATATTCAATATTCAGGATTTCTTCCCCAAGCGGCTTGTTTTGCAACCGATGGACGGGCTCAGCCTTGCCGGGGTGGTTGTGGTTATCTGTCTTCTGTCCAGTATTTATGGTGTTTATACCGCATTAAAGGTCGATCCGGCCAAAGCGTTGGCGGGCTGAGCGATGACAGAAAATAAAAAACCATTGATTTCCATCAAAAATCTTTCCAAGCATTTTGGTGAGGGCGAGACCCGGGTCGATGCTCTGCGGGACATCAGCCTTGATATTTTTCCTGAACAGGTCATCGGTCTGCTGGGGCCAAGCGGGTCGGGCAAAAGTACATTGCTCAATGTTATCGGCTGTATTCTGGAGCCGACCAGTGGCCGGATAGAGCTGGACGGGGAGCTGGTTTACGATGATCATTGGCTGCGGTCCGATCTGCGGGGGCTGCGTCTGGAGAAAGTCGGTTTTATCTTTCAGGCCCATAACCTCATGCCTTTCCTGTCCAGTATGGATAATGTGGCTGTGGTATTGGATCTGGCCGGATATAGCGCTTCTGCGGCCCGCACCCGGGCGGGGGAGCTGCTTGAATATCTGGAGGTGGGCAATCGCGTGGAAGCCTTTCCCGGCAGCCTGTCCGGCGGAGAGGCACAAAGGGTGGCCATAGCAAGGGCATTGGCTAACAAGCCCCGTATCGTTCTTGCGGATGAGCCGACGGCGGCCCTTGATTCAGACCGCGCGGGCATTGTCATGGACTTGCTGCGCAAAGTGGCCATTGACCAACAGGCGGCAGTTATCGTAGTAACCCATGACGAGAAGATATATGATCGCTTTGATCAGATTTTTTATTTGCGGGACGGGATATTGTCTCAAACCTGAAACCCAAGGATAAAAATAATATGCCTGCACAATATCTGGAAGCCGAACAGACAAGAGCATTATATGAGAATTCCCCGGCCTTTGTCACCCATTTGGAATGTTCAATGGAAGGGGATCGCTATGAAGCGGGGCGGCCTCATGGGTTATCCATGGCGGGAAAGCCTTTGCTTGTCCGCTATGATCTGGCAAAAATTGCCAAAGCGGTGACCAAACAGGATATTGAAGGCCGGGCAGGCGGGTTTTGGAAATACCGCGAATTCCTGCCGGTACAAAAACCAGAGAATATAGTCAGCCTGGGCGAAGTCATGACCCCGCTTGTGCCCTTAAAACATTCTGTTCCAAGCGGCGCAGAAGTCATCGTCAAGGATGAGGGGCGTTTGCCAACCGGATCGTTTAAGGCACGGGGCTTGGCCCTTGCCGTGGCCATGGCAAAGGAATTTGGCCAAACGCATCTGGCCATGCCCACCAACGGCAATGCGGGGGCGGCCTTGGCGGCCTATGCCAGCTATGCCGGCCTTAAAACAACGGTTTTTTGCCCCGATGACACGCCGGAAATTAATGTCCGCGAGATCGCTCTTCAGGGGGCGGAAGTTTTTAAAGTCAACGGCCTGATCAATGATTGCGGCAAGATCGTTCTGGACGGCAAGGACCCCATGGGCTGGAGCGATATCTCCACCTTGAAAGAGCCTTACCGGATTGAAGGCAAAAAAACCATGGGGCTGGAGCTAGCTGAACAATATGGCTGGGACGTGCCGGATGTGATTTTTTATCCTACGGGCGGGGGGACGGGCCTGATTGGTATGTGGAAAGCCTTTGAGGAATTGGAAGCCATCGGCTGGATCGGGTCCAAGCGTCCCCGCATGGTGGCGGTGCAGTCCACGGGCTGCGCCCCGATTGTGAAGGCCTGGGAAGACGGGGTAGAACATGCGCCCTTATGGCAAAATGCTTATACCGGTGCTTCTGGCATTCGGGTACCGGCGGCGGTTGGTGATTTTCTTATCTTGCGGGCCGTTCGGCAAAGCGGCGGTTTTGCCATCGCGGTGACGGATGAGCATATTTTTAAAGCCCGGGATGAAGTTGCCTTGAAAGACGGTTTTTTGCTCTGCCCCGAAGGCGCGGCGACCTTTGCCGCATGGCAACAGGCCTTGGAGACGGGGCAAGTGCGTAAAGAGGAGCGGGTTTTGTTATTTAATTGTGCCACTGGCCTTAAATATCCTATGCCCGGCAGCGATAATTGGATCGATTGCCATAAGCCGATAAATTATGACCAATTCACGTAAGTTCAGACATGAGCAAACGCAAAGATTTCAGCAAATATGATTATTTGGATTTTATTGAGGGTTTTCAGCCTTTTGATAAGGATCACAAAGACCCCTTATGGCGCCGCGCCCGGGCCTTAATGCCGGGCATTATGGTTTGCGCTGTTGTGGCTTTTGCGGCCAAATTTATTGCGCTATATTATGCGATGCCGGTCATGCTGCTTTGTTTGCTTCTGGGTATGGTTTTTCACTTTATGTCTCAGGAAAGTCCCACCAGAAAGGGCGTGCAATTCACCTCTCAGACCATACTGAGAATCGGCGTGGCGCTCATTGGCGCGCGCATCATGTTGACCGATTTTACCGCCCTTGGGTGGCAGGCCCTGCTTTTGGTTGTTCTGGCCACGGGCGGTATTATCCTGCTGGGCGCACTATGGGCGCGGGTTTTAAAAATGGATAGGGAACAAGGCCTGCTTATCGGGGGGGCAACGGCCATATGCGGGGCCTCTGCGGCGCTGGCCCTCTCCACGGTTATGCCAAAATCAAAAACGCTGGAACATAATACGTTAATTGCCGTGGTCGGCGTGACGGCCATGGGGACGTTATCGATGATCATATATCCTGTTGTTGTGGGCTTCCTGGACATCGGGGATCATGATGCGGGCCTGTTGATCGGCGGCACTATTCATGATGTCTCCCAAGTGGTTGGCGCGGGCTATAGCATATCTGAGGAGGCGGGTGATACGTCAATATTGGTCAAGCTCATGCGGGTCTT